>CEVR01133834.1_pt1 | contig 59427 bp, 50 predicted proteins | sample 356541 | NCBI WGS metagenome assembly CEVR01 (sample SAMEA2623734, study PRJEB7988) | marine metagenome | isolation source: saline water (ENVO:00002010), including
TGTACGTCACAGGTTCCTGCACCACAGAGATCATCGGATCCCTCGCTGATAGTAATTTCTTCACCGAAACCCCACTTGCCATCATCGTTGTCAGAAACAGCACAGTTAGTGCCAACTGTCTCGGGAGGGTTGGTGCACTCGATGTAAGCACTACCGTCCGTGGACAACTGTACAATTACAATTGACCAGGATAGGTCGTCACCAGAGTCTAGCGCTACGTAGACGATGGCTTCTCCGCCTGCGGTTGTTCCTGCGGATCCTGTCTCGCTGACTGTAAAGTCATACATCGAGAAGTCACCATCAGTGTTTCCTTCTGCGAGGCTACTTGCCCAGATGTAACTAAATAGAACGCCTTCGATGAAAGATGTATCTTCACATCCTTCCGCCATGGATGAAACAGGGCTCAAAGCATAATTGGCTTCATGCGTAGCAAACAAGGCTGTTACTGAAGCAGGAATTGTACTTGCATCCTCTGCATCAAAATCATCCTCATCTTCTAAGAGTTCAACTGCATCCATCATAATTTCACGCACACCAGTCGGTGATAAATGCATACACATTATCGAGTCTTCGTCTTCAATGTCATCCTCAGCCCCTTCGGCTTCATCTTCTCCACCTTCACAATCATCATAATCATCGTTAACCCAATCTGCAGGTATCTCCTCACCATCATCACAAACAAAAGTTCCCTCAGAACCGAAATCGAATGCAAGCATACCATATCCATCTGCAGCAAAATATGCGTTACCTGCTGGTTCAAAATTCCAAACTATATCGTCTTCAGCCCCTTCAGCTTCATCTTCTCCGCCTTCACAATCATCATAATCATCGTTAACGTAATCTCTAGGAATTTCATCACCATCATCGCAAACGAAATGAGGATCATCTCCCTCAAAAATATCTATACTAAGTGTGGGCGTTAGACCTGAAAGTCCAAATTCTGCCTCGTAAATGACCTCTTCATCATCATCAATAGAAAATTCGGCAACTACACAAACATCGTCGTGAATTACAAGCGTGTATCCACTGTCATCTTCGAAATCATCCCCATCATCAATCGCTTCCTGAGCCTCAGCATTGGTATCAAAGCACTCATACGGCTGAAGAGTATAGAGCTCAAACGTATTGTCAGCATTCATACTGACACGCATGGACCACATCATACCATGATAAACTCCATCGAGATCTTGGTTTGTTAAAACACTCGGCTCTGTCGCATCTTCAGCAAGTTCAGTACATCCAGCAAGCATCATTGAAAGGGTTAGCAAAATTGCAATCTTCTTCATGAATATACCTTGTCAATGACAGATATAAATTGTTTCGCCACCTCAAAATTAGGCGTTGAGATTTATGACAGACACTTCCAATCGCTCATGCGTAGGATGAACCTCGACCATTTGAACTGGAACAGAAAGAATCTCTGCAAGTTCTTCTGCAACGCTCAATGGCATCTCGATTCGTCGAGCAGTTGCATCGTATCGTAACCAGGACGAACTGATCTCCAGTGTTTCTTGCAATTCCATCATATCATCGCGAGCATCTTCTGGTTCGGTTGGAATCGCTCCAAAAAGAATCGTATCATCTTCAGATAGGATCTCATATGGTCGAAGTGTTGCTTCTGCTCTTCTTCGGAATCGGGCTCGTAATTGTCCTGCATCTTTGTAGGATGCTGTACAGAATTTTAGGTGGAAAGACTTGCCTTTTGCGGCTTCTTTGAGACGAACTCCTAATTCGAACGAACCTTCTGCAGCTGCTGAAAGTCCACTTGAAAGATTGAACCCTCGAACATCCATGTTCTCTTGATTACCAGTTGTAATTTCCAGTTCGTTCAAATTGAGGAATTGTATGGGTAGTTCATCCAATTGCTCTAGAAGTTCAAACAAAGAATCTTCTTTATCGGGTTCACATGGAAGTTCGATTCCAACATTAATTCCAGAATCACTGGATGCTCTAATGACTTCTTCGTATTGTGTAGTCGTTCCATCTAGGAGATGGAAACGAAGTTCATCCAATCCAGCAGAAGCAAGTTTCTCGACCCATTCAAGTTTGAATGGTATTGATGTGTAAAGATGGATGTGATGTTCTTGACCAAATGCTTGCTTGAGTTGTTTGATCGCTTCGACGGAACGTTCAGCATCTAGCATCGGATCACCTCCAGTAATCCCTGTTCCAGTCGCCTTCATGGCATGACCTTCTTCGATGACCTCTTCCCATGTTGAGCATCGTCGCTCGTTCGCGAACATATCCGGTGATTCACGTCGATTTTCAGACAGTGGGCAATAATCGCATCCCCAGTGACATTTTCCCGTGACAAAGAGAACAAGTTTGCGTCCTTCTTGGCACTGAACACAACCTTCTGCCTCACCTTCCTCAGGTGGAATAATCTCCGTATGCATTGGAAGATGGACCACCATAAGCAGAACTCCTGAACACTCCTTGTTCAATCCGTCGGTGAAAGTTCAGCGATTTCGTTCAATAGCCAAGCATGAAAACGACGGTCATTGGTGAGTTCGGGATGGAATGTGACTGCACATTTTGAACCATCGCGTACGCCAACGATCTCGTCGCCAAATCGTGCAATGACCTCACAATCGATTCCATCATTATCGAATCGTGGTGCTCGAATGAATACTCCAGGAAATGCATCTTTGTCAATATCTGATTCAACATCACCTACAATCAGTGGAGTATGGCCATAAGCATCTGGTTTTCGAGCGATGGAGGTGCCTCGAGTTTTCACTTGTTCGAGTGTTACATCGATAGGTGCTTCGAACGACTGACGCTGTCGACCCCACGCATTGCGTGAAATCTTGGCTTGAATATATGGAGAACGATCGTTACTTGGCATAGCTAGGAGAATCGCTCCTGCACATGTTCCCAAAACCGGTCGATTTGGATGCGATTCCATCCATTCGTAAATCGAATCAAGCAAACCCTCAGATCGAGAAGCAATACGCATTGTAGTGGATTCTCCACCGGGTAAAATCAAACCTTGAATCGATGAATCTAGGTCGTCTGCAGTACGCAATTGAACCACTTCAACGCTTTGCTTTAGCACTTCAGCAATCGACATGACCGCCTCCTCATGCTCGTGCCGAGCACCTTGCAACATTGCAAGACCTACTCGCATCATATTCCTCGCTAGAACTCCTTCTCTTTAGCACATAGCATCATTGCAAACTGTAGTTTTAATCGAATATGAGAGTCGTTATTCAAAAACCGGGCGCGATAGCATTCGTTTCATGGCACACGAAGGAGACTGTTTTCTCGTCCCTGGCCCGGTACGAATGAGTGATGCTTGCCTCCAGGCCATGGCGACTCCTGTCATGACCGCTCGCGGTACAGAATTTAGAGATGTTATGGCTGATCTTAACGCAGGATTGAGAACAGCATTCAATCTTACACAATCCTCACGTGAAAGAGGTACTGAATCATGGTCTGGTGAAGATGGCTACAAGGTCATCGCCGTTTCTGGTAGCGGAACTGCTGCCATGGAGATGGTTATTGCCAATAGATTCAGACCGAACGACCGTGTTCTTGTTCCGACCAACGGCAAGTTTGGTGAGCGTGTTGCTGAAATTTGTAAGCGATATTGTCAAGTCAAACATATTGCATATGAGTGGGGGCGCAGTTTCGATGTGATGGAACTTGAAGAACAACTCGGTCGAGGAACCTTTGAAGCACTTCTGATTTGTCACAATGAAACAAGTTCAGGAATAACTCAAGATGCTGCAGCATTGGCTCAGATGTGCATCGAACATGGAGTCGCATTCATTCTCGATGGTATTACCTCCGTAGGCGGCCTTCCGGTTCATCCTGCACAATGGAATGCAGAGGCTGTTGTAATGGGAGCCCAGAAGTGTACTGCAGGTCCAAGCGGTATTGCAGCTATCGCCATCAACGAGCACTTTATTGAACGCGTCAAAACAATACGTCAACAAGATGATTCAAACCCAGTCTACTATCTTGATTTGATTTCAGCACTCAAGAAAGGAGGCGATGACCAAACACCTTGGACACCTGCAATCAATCTAGCAATGGGTTGGGCTGCCTCACTTCGCGAACTTGAGGAAGAAGGGCTTGAGAATCGTTGGAATCGATGTCGAACCCTTGCCGATGGCGTTCGACGATTGTTTTCTGACCTTGGATTCATGCTTCTCGCTGATGGTGGACAACAAAGCGACACAGTCACCGCCATCATGTATCCTGAAGGAATAAACGATTCATGGCGAAGTAAATTGAAGGATGATTATGATACACAAGTCATCGGAGCACAAGACGATCTCAAAGGCAAAATGTTCCGTATTGGAAGTATGGGTACAACGAGCATTGATGAGATGATTGAAGGTTGTAATCGAATGATTGCTTGCTTCAATGAAATGGGACATACACTTCCAAACGTTGATGTTGCATCCTACTTTGCATGAAATATGGGCAAAGGAATCGTACTCGGACGGTTCCAACCATTCCATAATGGGCATGCATATTTGCTTGAACATGCATTATCTGAATTCGAGCAGGTAACCATTGCGATAGGTTCCGCTCAAGAGGAATGGACCGCTGACAACCCATTTTCAGTTCAAGAACGAACAGATATGATTCTTTCTTGGGCGACTGCAAATGAATTTCAAGGCAATATCACAATCGTTGGAATCGATGACATCAACGATCCCCCTAATTGGGTACAGCATGCGTCCGAACATCATGGAGAAGGGACGCTCGTAACATCGGATGAAGCAACAAAGAACCTCTATGAAGAATCTGGATTTTCTGTTCATTGGGTTGATTTACATGAACGAGGACAATTCGAAGGATGGCGTATTCGTCAAACCTGCATGATGCTTTCAACCGTTTACGATGATGAGGCTGCACGAATGGTGCTCTTGCCGAGCGTTCCTGAATCGATCATTGAGTGGTTGATTACGAATGATGGATTGTATCGATTCTCACAGATTAACTCAACACCGCATGCAGGTTGATCATTCGGTAGCAACAACCACTCTGGCCGCTCGAAGTACACGTTCCTTGTACATGTAGCCTGGTTCAAGAACGTCGATGACTTGTCCAACAGGAAACTGTTCTGAAGCGGGTAGGGTTGTAATCGCCTCCATAGTCGCAGGATTGAATTGTTGACCTTTCGCCTCAATTGCTTTGATACCATCCGCTTCTAGTTCACGCCAGAGTTTGTTTCGCAACAAGCGAAGACCTTGTGCAACAGGTGACTCATCACCTTCCTCAACTTGACTTAACGCACGATCAACATCATTGAGAATTGGAATCATTCTCCTTGCAAGACCCATCCCTCCATACTGGATAAGAGAAGACTTCTCGGCCATCAATCGCTTGCGAACGTTTTGGATTTCCGCATCCTTGTAAGCAATTTCTTTCTCTGCCTTTTCTGCTCTTTGAATCGCTTCTTCAAGAGGATCGGCCGGTTCAACATGTTCGGACAGATCGATCTGTTCTTCGACCTCTTCGAACGCAGGAGTTTCATCATCGTGCGATTCGGACGTTTCATCCAAAGGAACGTCTTCATTTTCCTCTGACATGATTCCACCGAAACGGATGTGGTCTTTCAACCCGACGCTGTTGTATGGTCAGGAAGATCATTCGCAATGATAGTTGAAAGGTTCCATGAAAAGGTGCCCCACTTTCTTGCTTCTAAATGATCTCTGCCAATGATGGCAACCAGATCATCCTCGTTATTCCATCGAGTCATCGTATGCACCAGTGCTTTTGCAGCACGATCATGGGCTTCAAAAGTAGGGACGATACGAGGATCTTCTTTCTCATCTATGGTTTCACCGAGTTCCTTTCGTCGTTCCATCCAATCCAAGCAAACACGTTCAGCATATTCTTGTTCTGGTAGATTTTTGAGCGCTTGACAGACTCCATCCCATGTTTCACCACCGTACAATTCCTCTTCTCCTTCAATCGTCTTTGAAAGTGCAACATCGAGATACATGTAGGCTCGACCTTCCCATGCTTCCCAAGCACCAGGACTGGACCATTTCATTGCAAGAAGAATCCCCTTCTCACCATCGCCTGAATCCTGTAAACAGGACCAGAATGAAGCGGAATCATTCGCTTCACGACTCTGAGTATCCATCCAATCAAGCAGTTCTGCTTCAGCATCGATATCGAAATTCACCTTCAATCGACCATCTTGCTCTGGACGTTTTGATCTCAAAGTTCGTTGTTCCAGTCCAGAATAAAGCTCATTCCATGGCATTTCCATCAGATGATGCAAACTTGAGACGTCGACCAAAAGAACGACGATTTCCAGTCCCATGAAATCACCGAGGGACGGCTCTTCTTTGATACATTCGGCAACTTCAAAAAACAAGGGATTGGAAAAATTCTGTAAAAAAAGGCAACAGGATTGAAGAACAGTGTCGGTTCCAAAAGGTCAGAGGGGGGTTAGCATGGCGACGATTAAAGAGCAAATCGAATTGATTCGCGCTGAAATCGATAAGACGCAAAAGAACAAAGCTACGAATGCCCACATCGGGAAGTTGAAGGCCAAGATTGCCCAACTGAAAATCAAGGAAGAGAAAGCTGCTGCGCATTCGAAAGCGAGTGGTGGTGGCAAAGGATTTGAAGTCAAGAAATCAGGTGATGCAACCGTTTCACTAGTTGGTTTTCCTTCGGTAGGAAAATCAACACTCATCTCAAAAGTGACCGATGCTCATTCTGAAGCAGGTGGATATGAGTTTACAACATTGACCTGCATTCCTGGTGTCATGGAACATCGTGGTGCGAAGATTCAGATTCTTGACTTGCCTGGTCTGATCAAAGGAGCTGCTGAAGGAAAAGGTCGAGGAAAAGAAATTCTCAATGTAATTCGATCATCGGATATGGTCCTCTACATCGTCGACCCATTCCAAGATGGTCACTTCAATGTCCTTCACAGAGAATTGCATAATTCTGGACTTCGATTGAATCAACAGAAACCTCCTGTTTTCATCAAACGAGTTGACAAAGGTGGAATCGATGTTCGAACTACTGTGGAACAAACCCATCTTACTCCTGAAGAGATGGGAGAAATTATTCGATCTTTTGGTTACACATCGGCTATCGTAACGCTACGTCAGGATACAACTGCAGAACAAATCGTTGATTGTTTGGCTGGAAACATTGTGTATGAAAAAGCAGTCATCGCCATCAACAAAATAGATATCGCAACTCCGGAGGACATTCAAAGAGCTAAATCTGGACTTCCAGATGATTGGCCAATCATGGAGATTTCTGCCTTCAAAGATATTGGGCTTACAGAACTCAAAGATTTCATTTACGATAATCTTGGATTTATGCGAGTCTTCCTAAAACCACAAGGCCAGGAAGCTGATTTGGAAGAGCCACTCATCGTCAAAGATGATTCAACCGTTGAAACTATCTGCAACAAATTGCATCGAGACTTCGTAAGAAAATTCCGATTTGCAAGAATCAAGGGTCCATCGGCTAAATTTGATTGGCAACGAGTTGGACTAGATCATAGACTCAAGGATGGCGACCTACTAACCATCGTGGTGAAGCGATGAAACAACTTTGGCGCTATCACAAAGATGCATTGGCCATAGGTTTAGGCCTCTTTTTCATCAATGTTGGAATTCTCCATTTCACAGACGCTGAATGGTTTACACCAATCGTTCCAGATATCCTCCCATTCAGTGCTGAATTTTGGGTTATTATCAGTGGAATCCCTGAGGTTTTGTGTGGAGTTGGGTTAATCATTCCCCGCACTCGAATCATTGCAGGAAAAGCCACTGTAGCCCTTCTTATCGTCCTTTACTGGGCTAATCTCAACATGTGGTTCAACAATATTTCATTGGATGGGATCACACTTTCTTTTTGGGGACACATTTTGCGCGGTCTTGCCCAACTAGGAATGATCGCTATTGCAGCCTACTTAGCCGAATGGATTCCTGAATACGGTTCAAAATAAGCTCAGGACCATTTGTCATCACCATCTTCACCATTACGTACGCGTACGAAGGCGATCAACAGTACTAGAATTGTTATCAGTATTCCAACTTGAACGATACCATTGGAAAGAGGTGATGCTTTCTTCTCGTCCTCATTCACATCTGTAGAGTCGTTTGGAGATGTTGGGTTTGGATTATTGTTATTATCAATCTCCAAATCGATTGTAACCGATATGCTGCTTTCATTCGAATTGCCAGAAGCATCAGCACTCTTCACCGTGATAATGTAATCACCGTTAGCGTAAGCCTCTGTGATAACTTCATGATTCTTCTTTGTTGCAAATTCATCTTCATGTATTGATGTTGTTCCAATCAATACATGCTCTGTAGAACTTTCAGATGTATACCATGTGATTTTGATACGACCATCTTCGAGAACTTCTGAATCCAAATTCAATAGTTCAGGAGGTGTTTCGTCGACAACACTGCTCGTATTGAAGTAGAGAATTACATCGTCGGTTGCATTGGCCTGAATGAAGAGCCAATATGATGTTCCTACTTCTAAGTCAGTGAGCGTTATTGCATGGTCTGTTCCGGAAGCTGTTTCGAATCGGTTTGTCGATTCATCCACAGGTTGCTGCCCAGAAAGAGCATATTGAATCGATGTCACGTCTGAAACCGTCGTTGACCATGTAATGACTGCACTTGAGGAGGTTACGGTTTCAATAGAAGCTCCAAAGATTTGTTGTGGAATTTCAGGCATTTCAAAACCAGTTAATGTCGCATAGACGTGACCATCAACATCGTAAGAAGATAGCATCTCCTCTTGACCTGTTCCATCGAGAATCATGTCAATGATGTTTGGATCGTAATCGATTCCATCATCTGAAGCCGGATTGGAACCTCCTCCCAATGTCCATGTTGAAGGTGTTTCATCAACGTCTCGCCACTTTCCAGTTCCAAATCCATCTTGACTACCGATGACGATGATGTAACGGTAGTTCGGAATGTCATCTCCGATCACGTCTTTGCTAACTGTGAATGTGATAGTCTTGGCTGTAACATCGCCTGAGACTTCAATCCCTCTTGATGAAGTACTTCCAGTTTCGGATTGTACTGCAAATACTGCTCCTGGCTCACCTGTCCCACTAATGGCGACTTCCCAAGCCCAATCATCATCGATTCGAGCATTAGCACCATCGAGCATTTCAGTTGAACCATATGTGGTCTGTCCTTGATCGACGTAGATTTGAACGATCTGATGACTGAAACCATTGCTCAAACTCCAGATATCGGTCATTTCATCCATTTCCAGTATGAATTGGGCATTCCAAGCGCTTTGTCGAATCGTCAGTTTCTTCGCATCCCATAATCCACCATTATTCGGTGTTGCAAAATCGCTGGCGAGTGGATAGATGTAGTCACCATCTCCAGTCTCATCGCCAATAGCATCATCCAACTCGAGTAATGTAACCCATTCCTCCAAGTCAGGAAGAACGACTTCAGCAGGAGCTGGTGGAGCCATTTCCTTGTCGACTCCATCACCATAAGCAAGTGAATCAGCCAGGGCTGCAACGACCTTGATTCGAGTAGAGTAACGAGGTGCAAGGCCGATTTCCGACCATGGAATCACAAATTCATAGACATCTTGAACCGCACAACTTCCAAGCGATGAACTAGCGCTTAGAACCCATTGTTCTTGATCTCCGCTCTTTCCTTTAGCAGTGAAAAGATTCCATTTTGCTCTACCATCGTCCCGTAATGTGTCAAAATCGAAAGCGACCATGTACTTCGCTGGGAAACTGAGAATTTGGTTTCCGTAATAGGTACGGAAATTTGTCTCCGCTTCATTGAAATTGACCGCATTCGGTTGCATGAAGTAAAGTGCCAAATCTGGAGATTTTCCATCGAGAGACGCATTTTCAAGTTCTTCGATGGTGGTTGCATCAACTCGAACAAAGACGTTTGATGCATCATAACCGACATAGAACTCCTCGATGTTGAACGGTGCCCCTTCAACCGGAGCATCGTAACGGGCTGCACCATCCCATTCACCGGGTAATGCAATGCCATCGATCATCGGTTCGATTATCGAAGAGGCTGCAGGCGAAGGGACTGCAGGATTGGTCCATAAGTCTTGGAGATATGGTGGAAGGTCGAGATTGACTGCGCGGTAAATATTTGACAGATGTACCTTGAACAAAACGTCCCAATTCTCATCATATCCACTGTCTTGATCAAGTCCATACCACCAGAACCAATCGCTTCCTTCGGCGATATACAACGATTCCCATGCCGCTTCAAGACCAGGGTCGTTTGGATTTTCTTCTTCAAATGCTACAAGTTGCTGACGTGCTTCAACAAGACGCTGCCATGCAAGTGATTCTTCTTCTTCTCCAGCCCAAGTCCTCAGGGTTCCATCAATCCATGAACCAGTGCCAATCGTCTGAATTTCAGGTAGTGTTGGTTCGGATTCGAGGAATTCGGAAGGCGTGGTTGTTACGATCGTTGGATGTGTTGCGAGCCGGCCATACCACTCGGCCATGAACGGTCGTGCGTTGTCTTGATGTTGGAATTCGGACATAAACATCCAATTCTCACCATCCAAGGCTACAGTGAGAAGATGTTCGGATGGATCTTCTCCGGCATCCAAGAGTTGTTGCCGAATATTGTCAAGATAAGCTATGAAATCGGAAACTGCAGCCTCTGGAGTCATTGTTCCATATTGGAAAGCGATACGGTCTGAAATGACCCGATCTCGGAAAATTACAGCCACTTCACCGCCATCCTCTCCGGTCACCTTCCATGGAGTTGCTAGATTTGTTACGTCCTCAACATCGATATAGTCTCCATTTTGGTTGGTGGATTGTTTGAGAATCTCTTCATCGGTCACCATCCATTCAATGCCAACGTCGGTAACAGGTTGAACCATTGCAGGTGAGACCGCTTCCTCGCTTGGCCACATGCCGGTGGGGCGGAAGCCAAGTTCGTCTTCGAATAGGTCCATTCCTGTGATAAGGTGGTTTTGAACATCCTCTGGCCAAGCTTCCTTGTTGACACGAATTCCGTCCTCCATCGTCCAACCTTCCATCATTAGCAAAGGCATGATTGGGTGATAGTATGGAGTAGTTGTCAATTCGACTTGTCCATTTGCAGCAAGTTCACTATACATTGGCAAAACATTGCCCATGTGAGCATGTTGTGCATCAAGAACGTAATTTAAATCATTCAATTCGTAGTTTCCACCTTGCATGAACAGGTCGATTAAACCCTGATCACGATGACTCAAATTGTATGTTCCTAAGACATAATCTGGTGAGAATTGATACAGGTACCAAAGTACTTGCAGATCGAGGAAATCCTGAGGAGGAAGTAAATCATCATCCATTATCGTTGCAGGTTTGAGGTTATGGAGTGTTGCATCATACAACTCCTTGTAGCGTTCACTCGAGGGGTGGAGCCAACCTAGTTTCGGGTCATCTGCCGATACGTTGTAGATCCAGCCACTGTTCCAAAAGGATTGGAATTGCATCGTATGAAGTTCAAGATCGGTTGCATTTGGATAACCTCCTGTAGCCCATGAGCGTTTTGCGATATCCGTATGGACATCGAGTGTTTCTTGCTCGTGGTAATCAACGAGTTGCTCGATGAAAGAAGGAACAAGATTGTAGGTCACTTTAGTTCCAGTATCTGCGAGAATGCCAGGGGAATCAACGTATTCTGTCATCGCATGAACCCGCACCCAAGGCATTTCGTACATTCCTGTGAGTTTGTTCTTGTAGTATGGTTGATGCTGATGGAAGACAATCGCCAGATTGAGTGCATCATCAACCTTACCGGCTGCTGCTGGTTGAATAACAGGGAGTTGGTTTGGAATTGTAGCATTGTTCACATTCTCAATATGCCAAGCGTGCGTGAATGTCTCTGCACCATTATTGGTCGCAGGATTTTGTTCTGGGAAGGAGGACCAAACCTTTCCTTCGTCTTGCCATTGCGCGTAAATCATCACGTCGAGTGAAGTTGGAGATCCGAGTTCAGACCATGGAAGTGCAAACTCAGTGACCATATTGTCGCTCCATCCCGCATAAAGATCAACAACATAAGCGCTCTCAACCCATGCACTTCCGTCGTAAGAGATGAGGCGAAAGTACGAATCATCTTCGAGAACAAATCCGTAATCTGCAGCGAATGGAAGCGTATGTGAGAAGCCCCAATCCTTACTCAATACAGATCCTTGTGTAGAGGTGTTGAGATAAACAAACAAATCCGCCCCCTCAAACGTTGATCCCCAATCCGTTCCGTTCCATCCAAAATAGAGATTTGAGGAATCCCATGTTAAATGCAGATCAACGTTGGTACTTGCCATCAAACTATCAGAGTTCCAATCGGCTAAATCACCATCCACTGTAATGTTTTCAGGAGTCATACTTGAGACAAATCCGCCCATCGTAGAAGTTATAAAAAGGAGCGATAAAATCACAGCACTTCTCCGCATGGCTCTACCGTAGAGATGATAATTTGAAAGGCTTTGCAAGAAAATAATGGAGTCAAAACATGAAAGTGGGATCCTTTGTCATGTGACCTCTCTACCCAATCAGAAGTTATCCGATGGTTACCGATTCATCGACTGGCTTAATCAACACGGCTTTGCTTATTGGCAACTACTACCGCTAACTCCTCCAGACAAATATCGCTCACCATATGCTTCTCCCTCGGCTTTTGCTGGATGGGATCAATTGACAGAATCTAAACAGGTTCATTCAATGCGAGAAGATGAATATTGGCTTCGTGATTGGGCATTATTTTGTGCCATCAAAGAAGATCAAGGCGGTAAGCCATGGTACGAATGGCCCGAGCCACTTAAGAATCGGGAACAACAGGCAATGGAACATTTTCAAGATAAACTTGAACCGTATGTTCAACAACAACAAACCTTCGAGGCGGAGTGGCAAAAATTGAGACAATATGCCGCTAATAAAGGTGTAAAAATCATTGGTGATGTTCCAATATTCATTGCTCATGATTCCGCTGATGTTTGGGCTCATCAAGAATTATTCCAGCTTGATGAAAATGGATATCCGACCTACATTGCAGGCGTACCTCCTGATTATTTCAGTGAAACAGGGCAGGTCTGGGAAACCGTACTTTACGATTGGGAAGCCCATCGAAGTCAGAAATGGAAATGGTGGGAAGAACGAATGATGCGTATGTTCCGGATGTACGATGTTGTCCGTATCGATCATTTTCGAGGTTTTCATTCCAATTGGGCGATTCCTTATCCGGAGGAACACGCTAGAAATGGACATTGGCAAGTTGGTCCACAAGACGATTTGTTCGATCATCTGATGACACTAGTGTCCAGTTCAGAACAAATTATTGCAGAAGATTTGGGAATTATTCCTCATGAAGTTATCGAGTTTAGAATGCGCCATAAATTACGCGGAATGGGTGTTCTTCAATTCGGTTTTTCGGGTGATATCAAGACCAATCCTCATCATCCCAATAACATCACAAGAGACCAGGTTGTTTACACTGGAACACACGATAACAATACTGCCTTGGGTTGGTTCGAATCAGCATCCAAAGAAGAAATTGAACAAGTCCTATCTCTTTCTACTACTGGTGAAAGCATCTCTGAGACTATGATTCGACTGGCCCAAAATTCACGTTCACCAATCTCGATTATTCCTCTCCAAGACTACCTTGGTTTGGGTGATGAGGCTCGTATGAACATCCCCGGGCAAAAGGGCGAAAATTGGGCATGGAAATTTACTTGGCAGGACCTTGACAGGTGACTTGCGATACGTATAACTCATAACCTGATTAGATGAGCAAAGGGTATGCCTGTGGTGGGGTATTTTACGGCCGAGATTGGCCTTTGGTCAGAACTTCATACGTATTCAGGCGGTTTGGGAGTCTTAGCCGGTGACCACGTAAAATCAGCTGCTGACGCTGGTATTCCACTCGTTGGTATCACGCTGCTCTACCACCAAGGCTATGCGCGTCAACACATCGATTACGATGGTATTCAAACAGAAACATTCCCTGAGTTTGATCCAAGCGAATATCTATCCAAAACCGATATTGTCATCACTTTACAACTTGATGGTAAAACACTTATCGCATATATTTGGAAGGCAGACATCATCGGTCAATCAGGCCATATCGTTCCTGTATATTTCATTGATACACGTCATCCCGCAAATTCACCTGAACATCAAGCACTCTCATCACGACTTTACGGCGGAGATGATGATGTACGTATTCGTCAAGAATACGTACTTGGAGTAGGTGGAGTTCAATTGTTTGATCATCTCGATGAAGAACTTAGTGGACTACACTTGAACGAAGGACACTGTACATTCGCTATGCTCGAACTCTTGAGTCGTGGTTGGAGTCGTGAAGTTCTTGCACAGCGTAGTCTCTTCACGACTCATACGCCCGTACCTGCTGGCCATGACCGCTTTGAATGGTCATTGGTCGAAGATGTAATTAGAGACCTGTTACCTAATGATGCCAAACAATTGGTGCAGAATGCTGGTGATTCAGAGAACGGTGCTCGATGTTCAATGTCTCACCTTGCCGTAGCTCTTTCAACATCGGTAAACGCTGTTTCCAAATTGAATGCAGATGTTGCCATGACAATGTTTGACGATCAAATCATTCAACCGATTACCAACGGCGTTCATCACATTACGTGGACTTCGCCTGTGATGACATCACTTTACGACAAACATTTGAACGGATGGAGATCTCAACCCAGTTCTATTGCACATGCAAGCACCTTACCGACAGATGATTTGCTTATTGCACGCTCGGCAGCACGCAAAGAACTTCGAGAATACGTTCGTTCAAACACTGGTGTTGAACTCTCAGCAGATCGACTTACAATCGGATTTGCTCGACGATTTGCAACCTATAAGAGAGCAAATCTAGTGTTCAAGGATTTGCAACGTCTTCGAAGTATCGGTGCTGGAAAGATTCAGTTTGTATTCTCAGGAAAAGCTCACCCAAGAGACAAGGGCGGTAAACAACTCATTCGCGATATCTTCGAATCAGCAGGACAAATCGCCGATGAAATTCCGGTAGCATTCATTGAGAATTATAATATGAAAACAGGTTTGATGATGACCAGTGGTGTCGATATATGGCTCAATAATCCAATCCGTCCGATGGAAGCATCGGGAACATCGGGAATGAAAGCAGCGATGAATGGAGTCCCGAATTGTTCAATCCTCGATGGCTGGTGGCCAGAGGCTTGTATTCACGGCGTTAATGGATGGGCGATTGGTAATGCTGAAGACAATCGTGATGATGGCCGAGATGCGAACAACATCTACAATGTCTTGGAACACGATGTCCTCCCTCTATGGGAAGGAGATGATGATGCATGGGCAGAGATGATGAAGGCCAGTATCGCTGTATCATCTGGATTTACTGGTCATCGTATGATTCAAGATTATCTCGAATTCTACAACCAATTTTCATGATCGTTCAAATCAGGATTGAAGACTTCTTCATCTGTTGCTTTACTCCTCGAGAAGATTAGTATTAGCACTACGATGACGATACCTCCAATCAGCAATGATTGTGTCAATTGAACTGTGGATGACTTTGTATCACTGCCCTCGGCCTCATCACAAGCCGAACAAGCAGGAGTAGGACATGGTTCATCGATACTGACCTCGAATGTATCCCCACAGCATCCTTCACAAGTTTTCATTTCCCCTGAAGTCGATTGATTCCCATCCGTTTCATTGTTTGGATCAGGATTTTGTGTTTCATTGTTCGTGTTTGTTTGATTTGTCGTGTTATTGGATTCATTTTGCTGGTTGTCATCCTCTTCATACTCGCAATCACCATCATCGATGGTAGCATCTGAGTCATAATTCAATGCGAGCGAGTCCATACAACCTGGGACATCGATCACAGGATAGGTACAACTCCCATCATCTTCGGTAGCATCAACGTTGTAATTTGTTGCCGATGAATCTGTACAACCAGTAACTGGTTCAACTGGATAGGTACAGGAACCATCGTCTTCTGTTGCACTCGAATCATAATTGATTGCCGATTCATCAGTACATCCATACACTGGACTTACGATATCATCCACATCGAGTTCTACAACCGTCACCGAATGTGCACCAATTGTAAGCGTTCCATTTTGCAGTGATGAGGAACCAAATCTAACAACATCGTTGCCAGCAAATCCGGATACTGTAGTTGGAGCACCTCGATTAAGAACGACCGACATAACTTGATCATCATGCGTCATGTTGTAGACAAGAAGGTTCGCCATTGCTAATCTTGTACTGTATTCTCCGCGCTGTAATGCAATGGAATTGGAACGTAATTTCCCGAGTTCGGAAATGTTCTCGAACAGTTCGGTCTCCATCGAACTCCACGAACTTTCATTACGATACATGTGTCGATTATCTGGGTCTGCGCCTCCATATTCGCCGTACTCATCACCATAGTAGAGCAAGGGGGCACCGGGTGTTGTCAACAACCAACCATAGGCCTGCATAGCGGCATTGTAAGCCGATACATCTCCTGGTTGACCCGGTAGGCCATCCTCTGACCATTGATTGAAAGCATCGTTAGTTCCTGTATCTGCTCGACTTGTTAATCGAGGTACATCATGACTACCAACATAAGGGACCATTATCGAACCGTCAACGTATTGATCTTGACTTCGATTGGTCCAATAGTCTAGATGCTGATAATTTTCATTGCCTGAGACGAAGACATTGTCGACAACTGCATGATACAATACGAAGTCAGCTTGACCATCCAATCCATCCAGGCCCATGTAGGAATTAATCGCTCCATATTGCTCTTGATTATCCTGAAGTGAGTGTCCTGCCCATCCCATCGCAGTCTCGCCCTTGAGATAGTAATCCGTACCGACGGTTTCGAATCGTTCATTCACTTGAGCAACCATATTTCGTGTTGCTATATCTTCAACATGCTTGACCGCATCGATGCGAAGACCATCAAGGTCATAGGTTTCAAGCCACCACAAAGCATCATCAATGAATTGCTCAGAAGCATTACGAACCTTCCAATTGACATCAGGCATATAGGAAGTGAATTGGCAATCTAGGCGATGCTCGGTCCAATCACAATTCGAGGTTCCACAGATACAACCTGCATTGAACCATTCAGGATTTTCTTCATGATAGGTATGTTGTTCATGAACGTGGTTAACAACAAAATCCATCATAACACGGATGTCTCGATCGTGAGCAGCCTCAACCAATGCATGGAGTTCATCAGCAGTACCAAGTTTCGGTTCAATACCTCGAGGCTCGGTTGGCCAATAACCATGGAAAGCAGAAACATCGTGAACTCCATCCGCTGCCTTACCTGTCCCTTCAGCTGCCGTATTAAATGGAGAAAGCCATAGTGCTCCAACACCTAATTCCTCAAAGTAACCGGATTCGATCATCTGCGTTACACCTGCGAAATCTCCACCTTGCCAGTCCGCACCCTGTGCTGCTCCTGTTAGTGTTTCATCGTTTGACGTATTTCCGTTGACAAATCGGTCTGTCATAACCATGTAAATCAACGCGTCTTGCCATTCAAAATCTGAACTTGCACCGGTCCAAAAAGGGATAAGAAGATCGTAAGCAGGATTTCCTTCAACATCAAATCCATCGATTTTGAAAGTATGCTTACCATCCTCTAGACCACTCACATCATACGTCCAAGTGAGATATTGAGAATCCCAAACAGCACCGCTTAGATTCGAAGGAACTCCATCGAATGCTGCTCCCGATGAACCTGGATGATATGTAACGACCAACGATTGTGATACAAGTTCAGCACTGAACTGTGGACGTGTATGATCACGAACACGAACAAGAGAATTCTCTATTCCTCCACAATAGGAACGCTCAGGATTTGTTGGATCGAATACATATTGCCCATCAACGATGAATTTGTAGCAATATAGGCCTTCTTCCAACTCAATTTCTCCAGTCCAAATACCGTTTTGTTCAACCATCGGAACCGGTTCACTCCAGTTCCATTCACCAACTACCGAGACCTCGGTTGCAAACCCCTTGAACGAGAAGGAAGTCATGGCTGATGGTGCAGGGGATGTCGCCTCAACTTCGTTAGAAGTGAGAGGAGAAAAGACTACTAGGAGCATGAGCAGAATGAGAAATCGTGCAATTAATTTCATTCGTTCAACTCCTTTGTTTGATCTGATTTCTTGAACAATGAATTTGCAGTGTCGACCAAATCATCGATGTGTTTGCAAAGGAATGACTGTACGAATTCGTTTGCTGGGTGATGATATGCATCCATTGGAGCGCAATGCTGTTGCAATTCTCCCTTATCAAGAATGGCGATTCTATCAGCGAGTGTCATCGCTTCAATCTGATCGTGAGTGACATAAATCGTAGTAGTTCCCAACTCGTCATGAAGACGACGGATTTCATTTCGCATCTGATGACGTAATTCGGCATCTAGATTCGACAGTGGTTCATCCATTAGGAGAACTTTTGGGCGTCGGACTAAAGCGCGTCCAAGTGCAACTCGTTGACGTTGCCCCCCACTGAGTTCTTTCGGTTTCTTGGCAAGATGTTCCTTAAGCTCCAACAAGGTACCAATTTCATCGACACGGGATGTGATTTCGTCTTCAGTCAACTTATCACTTCCTTTCATCATCCTCAATCCAAACGCAAGATTATCTCGAATTGTCATGTGAGGATATAGTGCATAAGATTGGAAAACCATACCAAGACCTCGTGCTCCCGCAGGAAGATGATTGACCTTCATCCCATCGATGAGAATGTTTCCTTCAGTTATATCTTCCAAGCCAGCAAGCATACGAAGCGTTGTTGATTTTCCACATCCAGACGGGCCGAGTAAGACCAAGAATTCCTTATCCTTAATTTCTAAGTTCAAATTTTGAACGGCTTGGAAACCGTCATCATATCGCTTGTTCACTTGTTCAAATTGTACACTTACCATATTCTCACCCTTTTACGCCACCTGCGGATAAACCATCGATCAAAAATTTCTGGAAGAAAAGGAAAAGGAGAGCAACTGGTAAACTCACCAGCAAGCTTGCTGCAGCAAAATCTCCCCACGCTTGACCTGTTGATGAAATCAGCGAGGCCAATCCTACTGGAAGTGTGTACATATCATTGGAGGTATTGAAGGTCAATGCTAGAAGAAATTCATTCCAGGCGGCAAGAAAACTGAACAAAGCTGTTACAGCGATTGCAGGTGTTGATAGTGGCAATACGACTTTTGTGAATACCTGAAACTGATTGCATCCATCCAATGCAGCAGCCTCTTCAAGTTCTCGTGGAATAGTATCGAAAAATCCTTTCAACATCCAAACGCACAAAGGTAAGGCTGTAACACAATATGCTAGAATAAGGCCAAGATGTGTATTGAGCAATCCAAGTGTTTTCATCACCAAGAAATATGGTACGAGAATAATGATTCCAGGAAACATTTGTACCAAGAGGAAGGAAAACATGGAGGCGTTCCTTCCAGTAAACTTGTAGCGACTAAATGCATAACCTGCAGGAATTGCAATGAATAAACCGAGCAAAGCAGTTCCGATGCTGACGATTAGAGAATTGACAAACCATGTCCAAAATGATTCACCGTTCAGAATCTTTGAGAAATGTTCAGTTGTAAATGAATCTCCAATTTGTCCACCGAGAGCATTTCCCTCTGAAAATGCTATGTCGATGATCCATATCAACGGAATAACGGTAATGGCGACGAAATGTAGCAATGTGATATGTGTTGAAACAGTATCGTATTGTTTGCTAAGATTCGCATTGCGCATCAATCCGTATTCAATTGCTGAATCAGATAGATTTCTTGAGGTCCAAACCGTCACAGGACGTCCTGATAACCAGTAAAGAGACAATCCGGAAGGAATGATCGCCCAACAATGAAGCCAAATGTTGAACATTGTTGGTTTCGTAATCATAAGCCGGTAGAAACCAATACCAAGCAATATTGCACTGAGTAACAATGCAATATTTCGACGGGTCTGATCGTTAACCTCAGGGAGAGAAGTGCGAAGTGCTGCAAAAAGTAGGCACGAAAGGATTCCAAGCATCAGTAATTCTGAATCTGCTCGGAGATAATCAACGGTTAGAAGAAGCACATTGACAACAAAGGCAGCAACAATCCAACGCCTTAGCGTAACGATTTCAACAGGAACATACCATGAACGCATGCTAACAGAATCGCTCATCCTACCGCCTCCGTTGCATTGGTTTGCTTCATGTATCGCCAAGAGAATGCAAACAACATCAGGAAGATGATTACCGACCATGCTGCTGCCACTCCATATGCGCCTTCTCTAAAGGCAACATCGTAGACATAGGTGATTAGAATATCCGTTTGCCCTGGTTCACCAAAGTAGAGATTCGGACCACCATCGGTCATCAGATAGATAACATTGAACATATTGAACGTCCAAATAAATCCAAGCAATGAGAGTGGAATCAATGCACTACGAAGATTTGGTAATGTCAAATGACGGAATGCCCTCCAACCATAGACTCCATCGACTTCCGCAGCTTCATACATATCTTTAGGCAGGGATTGTAATGCACCACTGATGGACATCATCATGAATGGAACACCAAGCCAAATATTGACGAGAATAACAATGATTTGAGAACCTGTTGGATCTGAGAGAAAATCTATGTTTGTCCCCAATAGATCGTTGATAAATCCATCCGGTTGAAACATCCCCCTCCAGACAAGGACAGAGATGTAAGAAGGAACTGCCCATGGAAGGAGAAGAAGTGTACGGTAAGCTACCTTTCCTTTGATTTTGCTTCGATGCAATAGCAGGGCTAAAAACAATCCAATTCCAATGTGAGCGGAAACATTCACTACGGTCCATATGAGTGTAAACAATGTCACTCGAAGGAAACCATTTGAAGAAAAGACCTCCCAGAAATTATCGAAACCGATGAAGGATTGATCTCCAAGTTGAGTCTGATTAGCATCTGTGAAAGCCAGCCAGAATCCATACAACACAGGATAGAATGTCAAAACAGCAAGTGCAAGTAAAGCTGGAGCAACATAAAAATGAGCGAGTTTAGACTTTGTTCTTCCAAGTTTTGTATCGTTCCATTTAGCAAAACTGAGAAGTGCGATCAAAGAGAGAACAATGGCTCCAAGTGCAAACATCACCGGCGATGTATTTCCTGCTTCTGGCCTCTCATCCGCTACACTGGTCTGAGAACTTGTTGAATACAGCAAATTCTGACCACTGTATACTTCAATCAAATGTTCTTGCTCAGGAACCATTCCAGTGAGTACACATTGAACCATCTGTGTGGATGGTGGAACAATTCGAACCTGGCCTTCCTGCAAGAACTCAAGTGAACCATCCGAGCAATCATCATAGCCAAGATAGGTCCCATTACTTACCGCCTGAACTCGAAGTTCTGTATGTAGAACTCCGTCGACGAATATGTCGTAAGAAGTACCATTATTGGTCTCAAATTCAATGCTTATCGTTCGATATCCATCTACAAGCGGATAGGGATCAGCACGAGCGAGGGTAGCGATTTGTTCTTGCAATTGTTGATTTGCTCCACTCAATGCTTCTTCGGTTGTTGCGATACCAGAATAAGCCTGTTCAAAGGCTGTTGACAAAGGATCATACACTAATGACATCGCTCTTGTTGTCGGTGCTGGAGTACCGGCTTTGGTTTGCTCAAGAAATCCTGAGAGGACTTCATCTTCGTTAATTTCATCATCGGATTCAAGAGCGATATGAGTTGGCATCGTGTATGTTTCAACTGCAAATTCTTTCTGAACTTCTTCCGATGAAAGCCACAATGCAAGTTCGGTTGCTGCGACCTTGTTGGCACTCTGTTTGCTTACAGTCCATCCCTTGTAAGTGACCAGTGGAGACATCCTTTCACCCGAGTCTTCAACCAATGGCAAAAGGGTTTGACCGATGTTCAAACGACTCGCTTCATAGGTAGCCCAATTCCATGGTCCATCGAAAATCATCGCCGCCTTCGACGAGATGAATTGATTCTTCATACCCTCAATTTGAGTACCTGTTGCAACTACACCATATTCTAACTCAAGGTCAAGCATCCATTGCATCGCTTCACTTGAACCATTTGAGTTGATAGTGGGATCTCCGTTTTCATCGAAGAGAGAACCACCAAATCCCTCTTGGATTGGGAACCACCAATAAGCTGTCTTGATTGGAATCGCAAGTCCTTGAACATCGTTATACGTCAATGTTTGAGCAGCATTGAGTAAGTCTTGTTCAGTCCACGTTGTATCTGGATAATCCAGCCCTTGAGCATCAAACAATGCTTTGTTGAAGATCAATGAAAGACAGTCCTGACTGGCGGGAATACCATACAGAGCATCACCATAACGCATGGCTTGTAAAGCGCGTTCTTCGAACAGTTGACGGTCTTGCGGAGTAAGATGAGGACGTAAGTCCTCCAACAATGGATATCCATCGACACGAACCTCACCAATCGCTCCAAGTTGATCACTAGATAATCGCATCAAATCAGGCGCTTGACCACCTTGAGCTGCAGTCATGAACAATTGATCCGCATTTCCAAATGGGACCATCGTTACATCAACAGTAACATTTGGATATGCAGTTTCAAATGCTATTATTGAATTCATGAACACTTCTTCTTCTTTGCTTTCCGCAGCAAATGTGTGCCAGACTTCAAGAACAATATCACCATCTTGTGATTTTTCTTCTACACTTTGTTGGCTGTTTCCCAAACATCCAGATAAGAAAATCATCAAAAATAGGGCAAATGCTAGTGCCCGTTTTTGAAAGGAAGAACACCACACTATCCCGTGCATGCCGCGGCCTTGAAATATGCCAACTTAAACACCACGGAACTCTATTGAAAATATCAGTTTGGATTGTGATGAGCAATCGGTAATTGACCGAGATGCATCCATTCCAGATGTAGGAGTGTTTTCATTTCCATTCTCGCACCTTGACGCCAACGCTTCCTCATAGTACGTTCAGCCTCACGACTAGGAATTGGTGCTGGAGAAAATCTGCAATTCGATTCATTAGCCTCAGGTATTGGCGAATCCTCCCATTCCACTCCCCAAAGAATCAACCATTCAGGAGGTGCAACACCGAAATCAACCTCAATTTCTGGATTATCAATCGCATTTCTAACATCCTCTGGCGATATCTCTCCGAGCGATAAAAGGTGGAGAGCCATCGCAGTACGACGAACCTGATTCCATAGGAATGCTTCACCAACAATTTCGAATCCAACGGTTCGTCCATCAACAATCCAAGGAGTACAAGATAGAATAGTTCGGATAGGATTCTTTCCAGGTTCTAATCGGGCGAAGTTTCTAGCATCATAAGTTCCTTCGAACAGTTTGAGCCATTCAAAAATCACTTCACCTGGATCTTTCCAAAATTCAATTCCTTCCAATCGATATCGATAGGTGCGATGAACAGCCATCCGAGGATTCCAATCAAAATCAACCTCTCGTACATCCAAAAAGGCGATTTCATCTGGAAGAAGGTCGTCCACTGCACGAACAAATTTACGTGGTGTAATACTGTTCCAAAGCGAAGTAGCTAGGCGGACTGTTCCGCCATTTAGACGAACATTTACCCCTGCGTCGGTTCGACTCGAAAGAACAAGATTGTGTCCTTCTTCTTTTTTTGAAATCCATCCTAGTTTTTGGAACGCGTGAATCAATTCACCTTGAACAGTTCGAACATCAGGCTGAATTTGACTACCATGAAAGGCATCACCAAGATAACCAATACGGAAATGCAGACGGGTTTCTGCATCGGACATGGACTAGCCTCAATCGTCAGAAGTGAGAAGTTTCGCTGCTTCTTCTGGAGTATAACCAAGGCCGCCTACTGCCCACACCAATGCTTGCTTAACCCATGGTTGAACCATTGGGTTCGCCTTTTCTGGATCAATAACCTCAATCGTATCAACAATATTTCGAGCCGCCATATAGAGGACATCATCGGTTGGAATATCAGCCATCTCAAGACGGTGGCTGTATCGTTGAAATTCTTTGACCGCTTGAGGGACACGTCGACATTCAAGAGCAAAGGATGCAAAATCAGCGATGTATTCATCATTTTCTTCGTCAAGTTCCATGGCCTTCTTGTATGACATCATGATCTTTGTACCCGGAACAACATCTTCCTGTTCTTCCATGTTGAGCATATTTGCAAACTCAGCATATGTGTGTTGGAGGATTGCATTATCTCGGTTGGAGCGAAGTTTACCATCGAGGTTTTCCACAGCACCTTTCAAATCACCAGAACGGAATAATTCCATTGCTTCTGCCATTATATCGTCGCTCATATTTCTCTCTCCGTTCTTCGCAAAAATCAGGGGTTCTTGAACACAACGGTTCATTCTTTTCCTTCTTTTTGTTCGGTTAGAATATCTGCAAGATTATCTAATTTTGTCGATTGGCTGTGTTTCTTGTGCATCTCATTGAGCAAGGTCTTGGTATCTTCCCAACCACGAATTTTGTAGAAACAATGCTTTGGATCTGGTCGAACGGTTCTAATGGTTCGTTGATAGAACATGAGGGCGAAGAAAGACCTAAGAAGACTTTTTCCAGCTTTTTCCACATTGGTATCGCCTTGGCTGTCCGGTAGGTTCGGAGAAACTCCAACACTACCACCTACAGATTCTTCAACTATTCCTACACCAGAATCTGTGAGAATGGTGACCGTTGCAAACCCTGTCATGGTTCCGAACGGAGTGCGTTCGACTTGAACCTCAGAAATTCGATCGAATAGGATACGTCGGTGCGACCGACTGAGCAAGAAAGCGTGCTTGAAAATCACTGCATTGCTTGTAATTGCATAATCGAAACTTCGTTGGTAAGAAAAGACCAAGGCCCAATAGGTCAATGTAAGAGCAATCCCTGAAATAAGGAAATCGTACTTTAATCCGAGCAATGGTTCGATATCGGCATCAGAAAATAAATCCCGAATCAATGCTATCAATCCATCGAGTTGAATCAAAACCGGCAAAAGGGTTGCAAGAAGCAACCAACCCGTGACCCACTTACCTGAAGTCGAAGTATTCATCATTCGATTAAACCACGTAATGGTTACCATAACCAAAACGAAACCGAACGGAAGTTTGGAACCACCTAACTCCATAACCCATACGATGAATTTTGCAAAACCACCTGATTCATCGTTCAGTAATGAGTCGGGTTTCCAAAATGCCAAGTGAATACCAAAGACGATTAAACCAAGCAGATACATGCTCATAAAACCCACAGGACTCGGTGATTTCGTAAGGAGTACTTCTTCACCTTCGATTAGTTTGAAGCGGTTTTTCATATCTTCTTCATTAGAAGGTTTACTCGTAGTTTCGAGAACCTCTTCTTCTATATCTCCAACTTCTCCAGACTGCACTTCTTCGTCACTCATCCTGTTGACCCAGTTGGTTCTCGACACACAAGCACATAAGCCCTTTGCTGTTTAATTAAAGAAGATTGAGGCATTTCATCAATGCAAAAGTCCCCAACTATGCTCAGCGTTACCGCGAATCCAGTCATACATTGATTCGTGACGTACTCCATACTCATCCTCGATCGTAAGCGATTCGACCTCAAGCGGGTACTCATTGTAAGTGAGATGGGACCATATCCCTCCTCGAGTGGGTTGATGGAAATCCCAATAGGCACGTGCAATTGCTCGAACATTCACTCGAATAGAGGTCCGTCCGTTCTTGAGGTGAACTTTGAAACAGGGTAAGTTATTGTCCTGTCGTTGCTTCTCGACAGTTACAATTCGGAAACGTTCACTTCGACCATTTTGAGCATCATGAAACAGTCCTCCTTGGCTTACAGCGATATGCGAAACATCACGCCGTTTCCACTCACGAGGGTCTCGACTGAGAATCGTCGATGAAAGATGGGGCAAGAACCAATCGAGATAGGAACCATCTGAGAAATGGAGAACGCCCCAATACCATGGAACGCTAGGAGCTTGAACGCATACTTTCTGGAAGTATCCAGTTCCTTTGACATCATTTCCATCAATCGTTCCTTTAACTCGAGTGCCATGAAGACGAAGGATATCATATCCCAGTGAACCGAGATAAGTTGCTGTTGCTTCTCGAGCGGTCGACATCGCTGGATTCCATGGAGACATAGTCAGTCGAATTGATTGAATTGCATCGTGTTGCAAGTCAAGATTCAACCAAAACTGTGAACGGTCTGCAAGCATACCCATCGAACAATCATTCTCTAGAAGCGGAACCACTGCTCCTCCACCCTGACCTTCCTGCCCTGGCCATGAAGAATGGTTGGAAGGAAGAACGATCATATCACATATCTTTGCAATGATTTCATCGTGCATAACCGAGCCATCAAACCACCAAGCGCAGACCATCCCATCGATTAGTATAGCACCTTCATCATCAAATCCAGGCGTTCCTTTGGGCTTCCACTCAACATCGTTGATGTGAACAACATCGTTTTCTTTGGTCGACCATAGAACCATGAGTTGTTTACCTGCCATCGGATGTTCATCATCATCAAGCATGACAAGCCACCACCACCAATCCCATGTCAAATGCTGAATTGGTGGACGTTGGTTCAACGTCCATAACGTAGAAAAATCACCAGCAAAGGAATCCATATTACCCCTCAAACAATCTCTTTGGACTTGAAAATCAACTGGCCAATGAACCAAAAGAACGCGGCTTGGAAAAGAAGCACGATAACCGATACAACTGTAGTAGCATATGGTCCCATTCCTAGTCCAAGATCGGATTGAGCCCATTCCAATGCACCATAACCTGGTAACTCATTACTGCCGAAAAATAGGAATGGACCATCGTTATTCGAACCACCTGCCCATGACCCTGCTTCCGTAAACATCGCCATATCGGGCCAAACGAGATATGCGCCAGAATCGATGATGCTCATCGACCAACCGACGATTGACATACGCAAAAAGCTCGATTCGGGCACAGACATCGAAAGAAGGGCCATCCCCAGTTCCCATGCAGCAATAGGGAGCGCGAGGATAATTCCATACTTCCATAGAACTCCAAGGAATGCGAAAAGCATACCATAGACCAAGGTTGCTAGTAAGGCAGCGATGAGAATCGAGAACCAAATTCCAAGATCTCCAAACCGGAAGAATTGGTCACCCGGACCCATGAATCCGGATACAAGCGCCAAAAAAGTACACACGACGAGAAGGTACGGCCAAACTATGGCCAAATAACCAAGAATCCGGTAGAGGAAGATTTCTCCACGAGCGATGGGTTTTGCAGTCATGTACTGCATGGTCCCAGAATTCATCTCATCACGAATCAAACCTGTAGCAAGGAATAGTGGAATGAAAATACTTAGCAAAAATACAAATCCGAGTTTACCGATTCCTAGTATGAATGCTCGATGTTGCGCTTCTTTACCGTATCTTTCTTCATCTGGATCCTCATCAACATTAGGATCTGCATAGACAAAATAGGAACCACTACTAACATCATACCGCAGAATAATGTTACAAGGATTGCCGTCTCCATTGTCATCTTTTTGACTTGGAAGAAGTGAAGAATCTGTGCAATCACCATCGTTGTCATATCCTGTTTTAATGTATGATGCATCCGAATAATCCCAATCATAGTCATCTTCATTGATATACATTGATGCAGGCTCGGGTTCAACTGGAGGATTCAGTAATCCTGGATGCGAAAGTTCATCGTAAATGTCCGTACCATACTTGAACTCCTGACCATTTACATAACCATCTCCATCCCAATCAAAGGAATCACCATCGTTGTCAACGGCTTCAATTTCGCTATTCATAGCGTCGATGTAAAAGAGAAGAACGACAAAAATTGCAAGGAATCCTACCCCGAGAACAACCCATGTCGAAAGACGTGTTCGATACTGACGCATTGTGAATTCTGCGATGGCTGTCGCCTTGCGGTCAAGAGCGGTCCAAATGGTTTCACCGCGTTTCTTCTTCATCAACCATAGCCTCCCGTTAGATAGCCAAGAATCGACTGAAGGTCATCATCAGGATTGTTGATTACCATGACATCATGCTCATTATCAACAATGATTCTTGGCAAACGCTTGTGGAATTCACCAAGATGGTGAGTGAATATTTTCAACTTTGTAGGACTCGGAAATTGAAGACCATGAACAACCTCCAGACTGAGAACATCTCTGGCCAACGATTTTGCATCATTACATTCGATTTCAATAGTGTGAGGAATATTATCCAATTGCTCGCGTATTGCATGCAAATTTCCTATGGCGAGCAACCTACCCTGATGCAAGATGACGATCTGTTCTGTAATGCGTTCAATTTCAGAAAGAATATGACTGCTCAACAATATCGTTCGACCCATACGTCCAAGTTCACGAATGACGTTCATGATCGTCGTTCTAGCCAACGGATCACAACCTTGTAGAGGTTCATCGAGAATGATGAGTTCCGGATCGTTAACCAGTGCATGAGCTATCTTAGCACGTTGTCGCATCCCTTTGGAATAAAGTCCGATTTTTTTGTGCATAACATCGGTTAGGCCAACGAACTCGAGAACTCGTTCGGCTTCTATCTTGGCTTCATCCCTTGTAAGTCCGTGAAGACGGGCAAAAATAGATACAAATTCGTGTGCGGTCATCCAATCGTACATGTTTTCATTTTCAGGAACATAACCAACTCGGGCATACGGTGCTGGATTCTTCCATGGATTTGTTCCAAACAAACGAACTTCCCCTTGAGAAGGTTGAAGTTTGCCCATGAGCAATTTGAACATCGTCGATTTACCTGCACCATTCAGTCCAAGAATTCCTGTAACGCCACCGCTTAGAGCGAGAGAAATACCCCCGATCGCTTGGTAACGGCCATAGGTTTTCCCTACATTGTTGAACATCACAACCGGTGCCTTCGGTTGTGGAACCCATTGCTGTTCCTGCGCTTTTCCTTCTTGGGCTAAATCGGGAATCATTCGCGCGTCACCTCCATGGATGATACGCGTACGCTAAGAACGTACAATGAAACTGCATTGATCGCCACAACCGAAGCAAGGGACCAAATCCAAGGATGGTCGTATACGATATTGGTTCCAATCAACGCTTGTCCTACGTGTGCAACAGAATCGTAGGGCGAAATTAGGTATAGGATTGAACTATCAAACAATCCATTTACAATAGCTGCGAGTGTTTTCGTCCCCAACAAGACGGCAAGAAGTGCGATTCCAGGGAAGAACTTTCCACGGGAAACAGAAGAAAGTGCAAGTCCGATACTGGTGTAGGTAACGACCAAGAGAATCGCACAGAATACGGTTGTCAAAAACAAGGGAAATGTGTCTAGAATCCAGGCCCAGCCTCGACCCATTGCCAAAATATCAACAAAGTAATACAAGAAAAGTGTACCAATAATGATGAAGGATTGAATTGTTGCAACCGCTAAATACTTCATTCCAACGTAATCAAACCGATTGATTGGCCGTGAAAAATACAGGGCACTGGTTCCATTCGACCGATCTTCTGAAATCACACCCCCAACCAATAAGGCTGCTACCAGTGGATAATACAACATATTGCGTGGGAAGAATCCAAGTACGTGACCGTAGAGATTGTTTCGACCAACACCCCAAAGTTCGTACAGATCAGGTTCACCGATAACGGCGAATAAAAGTGTCAATGCGACATCGGTCATTGAAGCGATCAAAACAAAAATCAGAACTAATTTAGTTGGTATTCCCCAAGGACGGTGACCCTTACGAACTATACCGAGTACATGGTGACGGAAAATAGCCCAATTACGCATCCACCGAGGATTCAAGGTTCCTTGCCAAGGAACGTAGACTTGTTCGAATACTTGCCCTGTTTGGGCAACCGGTTGAGCAATACTAGCCTGGTCGCTTGATTCAGAACCCCATGCCGCATCCATTCGACTTTTCCCGGTGACGGGATTTGAAGCATCAAGAGTTGATTCCTCGGTCATGCTCCCGAACCTCCCATCGATTCAGGGGCATCTACCTTTCGAGCTTCAATGGGTGACGCTAGTAAGTCTTCACTTGATTTTACTCCATAGCCAAAACGTTCCATTATGACGAGGAAGAGGTCTTCTAGTGATGCTTCGTATTCATGCATTCGACGTATTTGTGCACCTGTTTCTGCAGCACATTTGAGAATTCGATGCGTCGTCTTGTCACCATCATGACGAATCCGCATCATCCGACCTTCTCGACGCACTTCAAGTCCTTCTTTTCCAAGCGCTATCTCGAGTTCACTTGCCATCCCCCACACATGAATTTCAATTTCTCGATCGATCGCCTTCAAGTCCTCGATTCGACCTTGTGCAGCGAGTTTTCCTTTGTGAAGTAATACAATATTGCTACAAACTTGCTCAACATCTTCCATCAAGTGACTTGCCATAAGTACTGAACGATTGCCTGCATTGACCATGTTTGAGAGCGTGGTCAACATGGCTTGTCTTGCATGGGCATCAAGACCGTTTGATGGTTCGTCCGCAATGATTAGTTGTGGATCGTGAATGATTGAACAGGCCAATTTTGTCGCTTGTTTCATACCTGTCGAAAAAGAAGAAATTGGCCGATACCGTAATTCACCAAGGCCGACATATTCCATAGCAGTGTGTGCCCTAGACATTGCAACAACTGGATTCATTCCAAGCAATTCACCACTGTAGCGAACCTGATGAATTGCATCCATATTATCATCAAGAGCATCATATTCAGGCATATATCCTATTTGTGAGCGAATGGCCAATCCCTCAGTCCGTATGTCATGCCCAAGAACACTACCTTCTCCTGAAGTTGCTTGAATGAGGCCAAGAATGGTTTTGAAAAAGGTCGATTTTCCCGCCCCATTTGGACCAAGGAGTCCCGTAGACCCCCGTTGAATTTGAATGCTCAATTTGTCGAGAGCAACATGAGGACCATAGGATTTGGTCAACTCCTGAGTCTCGATAATGAGGTCATTCGACATTGTTCTCATCAAACACACGAAAAGGAAGTCCTTGAATCCTTTCACGTTACGTTATTTGAATGTCTTCGAAAAGTCACTTCGCGTTCGCACTGCAATACCTTTTCTGTAGCCAAGAGCTTCATCCGCATCACACTGTGAAATACCATGTCCAATCAACGTGCCTTGCTCATCGACGATGAAGCATGTTTGTCCAGCCTTGAGCCAAGGATCGCAGGACACAATAAATCCATGGAATACATTTCGACCACGTAGTACAAATTCGACAGCATCTTGTTCAACAACAAGGATAGGAGGACCTTCTCCTCTCCCTACATAGGGACTAAATCCATCATCTGCAAAGTCTGAATTTGAACGTCGTTCATGAATGGCTTTCGAACCTAAATCAGTGATTGAAATACCACCGTCTGTCAGCCTTGGGCTTAGAATATGATTTCCATTCTTATCGATTACATTCTTGACACGGCCAGTTCCACCGATGACATAAGTACAGGAATCTATGAGTTCTACAGCGTCATTGTAGTTTACATTTGCAAGCACTATGAGTTTGTCGAGGATTTGTCTTCGACGTAATTCGTCACGAAGTTTAGGTAGTTGTGAATCATCGACGATAAGTTCCTCTTTGAGAAGACCATGCTTGATTAGAAGATTTGATGCTTGTTGAATCAACTTATCTTGGCCGATATCAAGAATCAATATTCGATCTGCCTCGATGTGCAATCGCTGAAGTTCTTCGCGGAGCACGACCATGTTGAGCCGACGTTTCCAAAGCCATGTAGGTCCATCCACCTGAGCAAATGGGTTCAGATCTTCAAGTGAATACGGCAATAATCCTAGCGGTGTTTGGACAAGAATCTCTAGGTCAGGAAGTACACTCTTAAGCCGCAGTACAAGCAGGTCGCAACGTTGTCTCCATGGACCTGGTTTTCCATTAAGAATCAAAACGTCAGATGAACCCGAGGATTCTGGCCTCCACCGCTGTTGTAAATGTTTACGCGCTACAAGAATATGTGGTCGAGATAACGTATCTTCTCCGCCCCATCGCTCGCCTTTCTTTCTCTGTATTGCTTGTCTGTCGACAACTTGTGACCAATCCTGTTCCCAAATTCCACCATTTGGATGGTGTTCACGTGCAGCCGTTCGATCATCTTGAACCAAATCTTCCAATGATTCCGAGGGCATACCTGATGGCAATGGACGTGTTGTCAACCACAAGAACGCTTCACGCAGTGCAGGGTGTTGATGGCTTCGTTGCTCAGCAAGTTGCCAGATTGTTCCTTCATGGACGGCTTGTTTACAACGAGAAAGTTCGGCCAGTGTCACTTCAAGATTGTACCGTGAAAGGAGAACTGTTCGCTCTTCATCATCCAATTTCCGTACTGCTTCAGGAGTCCAATTGACTACACATGGAACCAATTCTGGCCAAGAGTGAATATCGTTCAATCGATATGTTCCTTGAGGAGAAAGCAAACGATTATCTCGGGCAAAAATCGCATATGCAGCAGAATCAAACAAGTCCGCACCAAGGGCGATCAACATCGAGAACAACATCGGATGTCCACATCCAAACATATGCCGAGGTCTTTCGGGAGGTAGTTCACCTATCGTTGCTAACATGATTTTTGCGAGGTCTTTGTATCTGTGTTGTTCCATGATTGGAACGATTCCTCCGATGGGATGGATTGCGAAATCAAACCGCCCCATATTTTGAGCGGATTGTTTCCTCAAATGTCGATAAATACCTCCTTGAATAGGCCCGTTTAGCATAACGTTTTGAGCAGCTTTCAAAGACTCTTCACAACGTTCAATCGTCGTTTTAACAGCCTTTTTCACCTCCTCTTCAGTCATATCGGGACGACTGAATACATCGAGCATTGTTGCGATATCTACACCGATCGAACGTTGAAACTCAACAATTTCTTCCACTCCAACCTCAACATCTCCATAGACATAGGATTGAAACGTACCTGAATCGGTCATGATCACTCCTGGATAATTGAGAAGGTCATGAACGCCTTTTTCGACGGCATGCTGTTTTAGATCATCGTGCTTCCAGATGATGTAGGAATTGGTTATCAAACCTTGAATTCCGTAGCGATCCCACATCTCTCTCGGCTCGATCGTTCGAATGTTTGGATTGATGACCGGCAACAGTGCAGGAGTCTCAAGAATGCCATGTGACGTATGCAGTTTCCCGATGCGTGCACAACCGTCTCGAGCAACGACTTCGAATTTGCCTCGATCGCTCTCACGACTCGGTTCGGGATCATCTCTTGTCCCATCCATCCATGCAGTCATACAACGGCCCCCAAAACCTCTTCTTTTCAATTACCCTATGGTACATCGATGAATTCGACGTTTCCATGTGCGAGAATGAATTCCCTGCCAAGTTCATCGAATGTATCGAGGAGGGTAGAGGAGAATCGAATATGATCAATTTCGGAGTCGGCTTCCAAGTCATTGCGAACACCTTGAAGCGTCCCAGGTGCAGCACCGCAGGAAAGACAAGCACCTGTTAAATCGAGTACGAAGTTGAAGCCTGATTCGCCTTTGTCCCACATGGACACTGCAATGCCGCCTCCATGGCCATCAAGAGCCGCCCGTACTGAACCTAACCTAGAAAGCAAAACAGGAACAATGTGTTCGGTTCCAACAGCATCGATGATTCGCGTGTTCCTCAGTCGCTCCTCTTCTTCCGCATCGGTTTTTTCAGCGATTCGACGATTGGCCTCCTCTTCCATCGCTTTCTGGGCTTCAAGCGCATAGGCTCGAACCAAATCGTCGTCCATGCGATGGCCAGATTGCAATTGCGTTTGAAATGTTGCAAAGGAGTAGTATCAGAAGTGATTACATCCATTGATAAGGGGGTGATGGTACCAATGAACAGGTGAGGGCATGACCGAAGTCTTGTTGCATGTAGAAAATCTTCATGTTTCTGTTGCAGACACTCCGATTATACAGGGAATTAGCCTTGAAATCAAGCGTGGAGAAATTCACGCAATCATGGGTCGAAACGGATCAGGAAAGTCTACTCTCGCCAATGTCATCATGGGCCATCCCGCCTATGAAGTCACAAGTGGAACCATCCACTACAAAGGACAAAACATCGATGATATGGAAGTCTTTGAACGGGCACGTGCTGGAATGTTCCTCTCATTCCAATACCCTGCTTCCATTCCGGGTGTTCAAGTTGGAACCTTCTTGCGCAAGTCGGTAGCATCTGTACGAGAAGAAGCACCATCGCCACGAGAATTTCGACAAGAATTGAACGAGGCTATGAAGCAACTCGACATGGACAGGTCGTTCCTATCCCGCTACGTCAACGATGGATTTAGTGGTGGTGAGAAAAAGCGACTTGAAATCCTGCAAATGTTACTTCTTCAGCCCGATCTTGCACTTCTCGATGAAACCGATTCAGGTCTTGATATCGATGCACTGCGAATCGTTGCGGACGGAATCAATGCTGTGGCAAAGGAGACTGGGTGCCTTATCATCACACACTATCAACGCCTTTTGGATTTGGTCAAACCAAATGTTGTTCATGTTTTAATCGATGGAAAAATCGTTGAAAGCGGCGGTCCTGAACTAGCAATTAAGCTGGAAAAGGAAGGATATGATTGGGCAGATGCCCTTGTTTGAGGTGATTCAATGACACAAGATGCTCAAGATGCTGTTGGCGACTACAAATACGGGTTCCACGACCCTGAAGATGCCACCATTCGTTTCGACAAGGGACTTAGTGAGCAGGTTGTTCGCGATATTTCGGAACTTAAGGGAGAACCTGAATGGATGACCGATATCCGAGTCAAAGCATATCATCATTTCATGGAACGGGAAATGCCAACTTGGGGTAACTGTGATTCACTTGCAGGTATTAATTTTGACAACGTGACCTATTTCCTTCGTTCATCGGATAAGACCGAAAAAGATTGGGACGATGTGCCCGATGACATCAAGCGCACGTTCGATCGTCTAGGTATTCCTGAGGCGGAACAAAAGTGGCTTGGCGGTGTCACCGCTCAGTACGAAAGTGAAGCTGTGTATCATTCGATTCGGGAAGATCTCGAAGAACAAGGCGTTCTCTTTCTCGATATGGATTCCGGACTCAAGGAACACCCTGAAATAATCAAGAAATATTTCGGAACGGTAGTTCCGCATACAGACAACAAATTTTCTGCACTCAATACAGCCGTTTGGTCAGGTGGCTCCTTCATCTATGTTCCAAAGGGAGTTCATGTAGAAATGCCTGTTCAGGCCTACTTCCGAATCAATGCAAAGAACATGGGGCAGTTCGAACGAACACTCATTATTGCAGACGAAGGTTCATCCATTCACTATGTCGAAGGCTGTACTGCTCCAACGTATTCCACCGATTCTCTTCACTCTGCTGTCGTTGAATTGATCGCAATGGAAGGTGCTAAGATTCGTTATTCAACGATTCAGAACTGGTCGGCAAATGTCTACAATCTTGTTACCAAGCGTGGTGTTGCACACAAGAATGCTACTGTCGAATGGGTCGATGGAAACATTGGCTCGAAATTGACCATGAAGTATCCAGCGGTTTTGCTCAAGGGAGAAGGCGCTCATGCTGAGGTTATTTCCGTCGCATATGCAGGTGAAGGACAACACCAAGATGCTGGAGCCAAGGTTCACCACCTCGCACCGAATACAACCTCGAACATCCTTTCAAAATCTATCTCGAAGAACGGTGGTAGATCTTCCTACCGAGGGATGCTTCAAGTTACTCCTAAGGCATCTGGATGTCGTTCTAAAGTCGTCTGTGATGCACTCATGCTCGATGAAGATAGTCGTAGTGACACTTACCCAACCATGGAAATAGGAAACTCGACCGCGGACCTTGAACATGAGGCAAGCGTCTCAAAAGTATCGGGTGACCAACTGTTCTACTTGATGAGCCGAGGCCATACCGAAGAAGAGGCCATGGGAATGATCGTCAATGGATTCTTTGAACCCTTCACTCGAGAACTACCAATGGAATACGCTGTTGAACTCAACCGACTCTTGGAATTGGAAATGGAGGGCTCGATTGGATGACATCGTATCTCGATGCCATAGTTCCAAGTCGATCCGAACACCTCTGGCGCTATACGCCATGGTCAAGGGTTCATCCTGGAAATGTTGACACTGTTCCAGAAGTCGATTCTGCTATTGTCAATAGTGAGGATTTGAAATTGAATACGGTAGCTTTTGAATCGCTATCAACTACAGATATTGCTCGGATTTTTCTTAACGAAATCATGCATGAAACCATAGTTGTGTCATGTGATGATGGAGAAGGACATGTCCACATTCATGCAGGAGGTCATGCTGTAGCAACACATCTGCACCTTTCGTGCTCAACTGCATCGAATATCGTAATCCATCTGCATGGTGAGCCGGATTGGTTTGGTCTTGCACTTACTGGGGACATCAATGCTAATGCACGATTGAGTGTGGGCATCATCAACGAACTGTCTTCTGACTCGGTAATGGTTCGCGTCGACGACTGGAACGTTCACAGGGACGCTAGTTTCGAATTGGCTACACTATCCATGGGTGGGCATCGAAACAAATCCGATATTCGCTCAACACTCTTGGGAACAAACGCATCACTCAAGCAATTTATTGCCGTACATGGTCATGGAACACGTCACGATGATCATCATATTGAGATTCATCATCAGCAACCGCATACAAATTCTCACCTACTTCTGAATGCGGTTTGTGACGACAGAAGTCATTCCATTGGAACAGGCTCTCTAACCATCGACGACATTGCGCAACATACCGATGCGGGTCAAGTTTTCCGAAATCTGCTATTGTCACCATCCTCTCGGGCTGAGGCGATACCTGAACTCGAAGTATTGGCTAACGAAGTTGCTGCATCCCATGGTGCTGCTTCTGCCCCCATCAATCAAGAACAATTACATTATCTCATGAGTCGTGGATTATCCAAAGATGAAGCAACTTCAATGATAGTTGAAGGTTTCCTCGTCGATTCATTCACTGACCTTGATTCAGACCATGTTCGAGAAGCAATGCAGACTCGCTTAACGGTACATCTTGAATGTCAACTGATCGGGTGATGGACATGGTTATTCAAGATGATTTTCCAATCTTACAACGTCAGGTCAATGGTCACCGACTAATTTACCTCGATAATGCTGCAACAACACAGAAACCCGCTGTTGTTATCGATGCGATGAACGATTACTACACTAAGCATAACGCAAATGTTCACAGAGCGGTCCACACACTTGCAGGAGAAGCAACCGAAGGTTACGAAGCATGTCGAACATCACTCAAGTCATGGTTTAATGCTGAACGTTGTATCTTAACCAGTGGAACCACCGAAGCCATCAATCTTGCAGCCCATGCTTGGGGCCATCCTCAACTGAAAGGACGAGCGATCGTCCTTACGGAGATGGAACATCATAGCGACATTGTTCCATGGCAAATGCTTGCTGAAACGTTTGGTAATGAATTGCGATACGTTCCAGTAAAACCTGATTTAACACTCGATATGGAGGCTCTGGAAGCATCCGTTGAAGGTGCAGGACTGGTTTGTGTTGTTCACACCTCCAACGTCCTTGGTGTGCGAAATCCAATCGAAGACATTATTCGAATTGCTCATGCTAACGGTGCAAAAGTTCTACTCGATGCGGCTCAAGGTGCCCCTCACTGTCAGATTAACATGGCTGAACTTGGAGCGGATATGATGGCTTTATCCGCGCACAAGATGTGTGGTCCAACAGGTATTGGATGCCTTCTAGTCAACGAAGAAACCTTCCAAGAAATGAAGCCGTTCATGGGCGGTGGTGATATGATTGAAACCGTCACACTAGAAGGATCCACCTATCAAACAAACGAACATAGATTCGAAGCGGGAACACCCAAAATTGCCGAGGCAATAGGATGGAATGCAGCGCTCTCCTATCTTGGAGAACTTGACCTCGAAAAGCAACATCACCGACTCTTGGAAATCGCTCGCCATGTTGCAAATGAACTGCGTTCTATGGGCATGACCGTGTATGGCCGTCATGATGATGGGGATTCATCGGTTGTATCCTTCCTCCACCCAACACTTCACAGCGAGGATTTCGCTCACCTTCTCGATGCATGCGGAGTAGCTGTTCGAACTGGCCATCACTGCGCTCAACCACTACTGCACCGTTTGGGCATCAGTGGCACTCTACGTGCCTCATTTTACATTTACAATACCATGCAAGATGCGGAAGAGTTCTTGACACACGTACGTGCAATTTTGGAGCGATTTGCATGACTTATCCTCAACAACTCGCAGAATTAATCGAAGACTTTCAATCCATTGAAGATCGAATGGAGCGACTTGAATATGTCTTTGATCTAGCATCGGAAGTGAATGAACTTCCAACAGAACAATGGAACGATATCACACGGATTCAAGGATGTCAATCCGAAGCACATATCCGGGTTGATATCGATGAGAACAATGTAAATCTCTTTTCAGGTGCTGATTCCAAACTCGTCCAAGGACTGATGGGTATCTTGACCATCGCTATCGATGGTCAACCGTTGGACATTGCTTTGTCATTAACGCCTGAATTTGCCGTTGAAATGGGTATCTTGAATTCACTCTCTCCATCCCGAAGTAATGGGTTTAGAAACATGTTTGACAAAGTGATGAATGAGTTACAGGAGATGAAATAATGGTCAACGAAGAGCAAGTAATGCAAGCACTGCAGACGGTTGAAGATCCAGAATTAGAGATTTCAATCGTTGATCTTGGACTGATTTATGCGGTTCGATTTGAGGATCGAGAAGAAGGTAAACATGCTGAAATCGACTTGACGCTGACATCCCCTGGATGTCCAGCAGCACCAGAGATTATGGCTGCTGCTCATCGAGCTGCTCTACAAACAGATGGTTTGGATAGTGTCCATATCAATCTGGTTTGGACTCCAAGATGGGACCCCAGAGTGCATGCTACAGAGGATGCCCGTATGGATATGGGTATCTGGGACTGACTACTCTCCGACCTGAAGTGTCACATTATCGCCATCTTCGATGTCGAGGCGTTCTCGCAGAAACGGCCCTGAAATGACTTCTACAACATCTACGTGCCGTGTCAAATCTGGAATGAGAATAGCACAATCGATAACGTGCTCTCCATGCGATATTTTCGCTTGGTAAGCTGTTGCTCCTCCGAAGGATACACCATCACGAAGAAACCCTCGGACACGTAATGCCTCAAATGCATCTACATTGACCTTTCTCGCTTGTTCAAGCAAACTTACATCAGCATCTAGTGTATCGATTCCGGCCTTATTTCTCAATGCGATATAGTGAATCAAATGTTCATGCTCAACCTTGATGTTGAGCGTACCTGGCCAAGCAGTTGTTCCAAGAATTGTTCGAAACTGTTCTTGGTAATGTGGTTGTGACATGAATACATGGGCTCGACCTAAGCCACTGCTGACAATTCCATTCAGTTGCACAAATCTATGCGAGACTATCTCCCTTTTCATCATGCGTATTGAAGCAACATCTCACAAAAACCCTTAATCAACCACGTAGAGGAAGGAATAGTGAGACCATGCCGGGCGACATGACGTGGATGAAACAACGCTTTGACGAATTGAATGAGAAGTCCTTGCTCTGGGAACCTCCTACCTTGGAAGGTCCCAATCAACCCCGTTGTACAATGGAAGGAAAAGCAACCATTATGCTCTCAGCCAACAACTATCTCAACCTCACGACACATCCGAAGGTTGTCAAAGCCATGATCGAGGCCACTGCCGCATATGGTGCAGGTAGTGGATCGGTCCGTGCCATTGCGGGTACAATGGATCTACATCTTGATGCTGAACGGACGGTAGCCGACTTCAAAGGCGTTGAAGCGGCTTTGATTTATTCCGCTGGTTATACCGCCAACGTTGGACTCATACCCACCTTGGTTCAAGGCCCTCAAGACGTCATTATCAGTGATGAATTGAATCATGGTTCAATCATTGATGGTGTACGACTAACAAAGGCCCGACGTGGCGTTTATGCCCACAACGATATGGGTGAGCTTGAGGCTGTTCTTAGAGCACATGAAGATGCGGAACGAAAACTTATCATCACAGATGGAGTTTTCTCGATGGATGGTGATTATGCTCCACTCGATGAAGTCAACAAACTTGCTGAAGAATTCGGTGCAATGGTTCTGGTCGATGATTGCCATGGGGAAGGAGTTCTTGGCGAAGGCGGTCGCGGCATTGTTGACCATTTCAAATTACAAGGTAAGGTTGATTTTGAAGTTGGATCCTTTTCCAAAGCTCTAGGAGTTCAAGGAGGAATCCTTGCTGGGACCGAAATGACCCGAACACATGCATTGAATCACTCAAGGTCATGGCTTCTATCTGGATCTCAACCTCCAGGTGTAGCGGCTGCCCAAAAAGCAGCTATTGAAGTGCTCATGGAGGAACCTGAACATCATGCAAAACTTTGGGATAATACCAATTATTTCCGAAAAGAATTGCAATCACTCGGTTTTGATACAGGTGTTTCTACTACACCAATCATACCGATTATGTGTGGAGAATCCTCAACGGCAAAGGCCATGACAACTCATCTTCAGAAAGAGGGAGTTATGGCAGGAGCAATCGTGTTCCCTATGGTCGCTCGAGATAAAGCCAGAATTCGAACTCAGATGTCTTCTGGTTTGTCAAGAGAGGATTTGGACGAAGTTTTGAGACTCTTGGAATCCATTGGACCGAAAGTCGGACTCATTTGAGTAAATTTCAGTATATTTAGATCTTGTCGAAATCTTCCACGATGGAGGATACTTCAGAAAACAAATATCCTATTCGGATTCAAATGCGTCAACGACTTCTAGAAGTTCGAGATCTTCACCTGCAAGATTGTCAGCCGAATCCTGGCGCGGTTCGACATATGTCTTCAAATCATCAAATGGGTTTACACCTTCATCGAGCATACACAAAAGACGCCATCGAGGCGCCCAAGATAGATGGACATAAGCAGGACCTGGAAGTAATAAAACGAACAAAGAAACGCCACTTGGAATATCGAGGATATTGGAAAAATCCAATCCGAGTAAACCGATACCAATGAATGGCATTGGATACAAGATAATACGAGGCGGTGCCATTGGCAACCGTTTCGTAAGGGATACAAGAATCAAGGAACTGAAGCCAAGAACCAAACAGGCTGCCATGAACAGTGCTGAAAACAATAACCAATTGGAAAACGATTCGTTCAGATTATCGTAGCGCAGTATGTATGGGAAAATAAGAGCTAAACTGATGAGTAAACCATAGAACATTCCAATGTTCGCAGGATGGCTTAGCCACAAAGGAAGTCTTGAGAATCGACGCGAGAGTGATGTTCCAAAGAGAAGTTCTTGGTGTTCGGAGTCCAGTTCAGAGACAATTTCTGACCATTGAACTGGAGTTTCCATAAGCAAGTGCTGACAAGTTTAGGTTTTCAATGCACCCGTCAATGCTTCAATCAAATCGTTATTCTTGGCCCTTTAGTTTCTTAGCGATTGGTCCTGCTGCATCTTCCAATTCCATCTCTTCTGGCCAATCCCTATCGAGTAAACCATAGTCCATTGACTCTCTTTTTCTCGCATCCTCTATGTCATCCTCGACATCGTTATGAGCATCTCTGAGGGCAAGGGATTGATTCAGTAAAGCCATAGTTCTGCGAAGATTTGCATCTATGCTTTTATTCTCGGTAAAGTAACCGAGAATAGTATAATCATCATCCAAGGCTACCAAGTTGTATCCAGAAAGTAAATCATCTGAGATTAATCGATAGCGCTCGTTACCTGCTTTGACCCAGCGCCCATCATGAAGTCGAATCATTACTTCAGCTTCTTTATCGAAATCCAATTCCATCATCGGATGGGATGAATTTACTGCGAAAGGGATTTGTTGCCAGCGTTTCCATTGTCGCCAACCAATACTCATGATGAGGACAAATATACAAGCGAAAAATACACTCATGATAGCATTTTGAAAAACGACCATTCCCAGCACAGGTGTTGCTAAAAATGCCCCAAATCGGATGAATAAACGACGTGATTGTTCCTGGGCTTTGGGCGTCTGAGAAAAGACGACAAAATGCTTTGGAAGATCCTCTTCGAACCGATTCATTTGCTCGCCTCGTTTGCTACTGGTAGGCTCATGTTTTCATAGGTTTGTTGCCATATACCAACGTCTTCGACGTAGATGCTAATATTTTCTACATGCTGTTCAATATCGAATCCCCAAGCCGTCTTCCAAGACGATAATTTAGGAATCAATTTCTCCCATTGATTTGTAACACCTCGAGACTTTTGACGTTGGTGATTGTAGAGCAATGCTGCGGTTTGTATGAGCCCTTGTACCAATAAGACTTCACTCTTATCCGCATTTCGACGCTTGAGTGAATTCCACAAATCCTCCCATGCCTCATGAGCATGCCAATATCGACCAGTATCGAAATCAATCCGTCCTTGCTCGAGCAACACCGCTTCATCCGATGAAAGGGGTGATGCCTCCATAGTTGGCCGAGAGCATTGACCATTGAAATGCTTCTCATTTGGCATCAAGCGGCACACAGTTCAAAAGATAAAAGCAAATCTTGGATTCTGCGGGGTGAGGTTTATGTCGGATTTTGTTCCAGGAGATGTGCTCGAAACAAGACGCGGCGGTGTTGATGTTCTCCGCCATCTTGCACGGGAATTAGCAACATTGGAGAGAAATGGATCTATCCAAATTCTGCGAAACATTCCGGATGTGGGTCAGCGAACCGGCCACCTCCTAATTTTCGACGGTTCACTTGCCGCTGCATTCCATAGTGCGGATACTGACAGATATGGAATTGAGGCACTCCTTGAAATTGAATCCGATGCCTCAGCACTAGATGCTACAATGAGCCTTCATGAAATGTCTGAATCATCATACATTTCGACTCTTTCAGAACATCCAGATGCGAATCTCATAGCCTCTGATGAAGAAACCCGAGATGAAGCATGGTGGACAACCGTTCGCTCACCTCGACGAAGGAGCGAAAGAGATGAACGACTACCTGAACTGAAACCAAGTGTTGGAGTTCCCGAAGCACTACGACGGAGAAGCGAAGCAAGGTTGAGGAATCAAGGCGGGCCAGTTCTTCAACGAGGGCAAGCTTGGCTTGAACACTCAATTGAGCCTGATGAAGTATTCGAGTTAGCAGGCGCTCTAGGGGAAATGGGACAACCATTCCTAGTGATATCGCGATTATCCCCGCCTCGAATTGAATCCAGTTACGACATTGATTTGCAACATTATCGATGGTTGTCTGAGACTCAGAACGAATATACATTGGAGCCTTCGCTCGAATCCATTCGCCGTAGTGTGGATCAATTTTTTGCTGAACATCGTCAAAGTGTCCTCATCCTCGAAGGTATTGAATACCTTTCAGGAATTCATGGAGAACAACGAGTTATCGAAATGATAAGAAGCATTGTCGACCAAACTCGGATGAATGGAAACATCTTGATCGTTTCATCAAACCTCGAAGCCTTTACTTCACAACATAGATCACGATTGGAACGTGAGTTTAGTATACTGGAAAGCCACCAACTCCAAACATGGTTGCTCGATGTTGAATTGCTTCAAGAACATCCATACTTTTCAAACATAGATGAAGAACTAGAAGCAACCATCTCTGAGCATTTGGAAGCCAATGTGCATGATCCTGTGCTTCCACCAAAGCCTGAACTGCATACTCCTGTCGAACAAGTACCACTGCCTGTCGAACATCAAACGATGAAAATCGATGAAGAACTGCAATCAAAAATGCGCTCATGGGCAAGTAATGATGCAGAAGATTCAGACGAGGAGGTTGAAATTGAAACAGAAACTCTTCCCACAACTGATGAAGTAAAGGTTGAGGTTAAGCCTCGAACTGCTCAGAGAATCGTTCGAAAGCGCAAGCAGGTGATTCGAACGAGCAAACAGAATTCAATTGATGCGGCAGCAAAGCGTAATGTTGTAATCCCGCCCTTATCCGAGAAGGATTCAACCCGCGCAAAACCGTTCGTTCCTAATTCAGCAGAGATAGCACATACCCTACCTGAACCGAAACTCCCTCGCAAACGAATTGTTATTCCACTACCTATAACAGAACAAAGCAAAGAGGAGAGCCAACCTTCACCCCATGCCCGTGAGCATGCTGTTTCCCGACAGCGTGCATCCGATGAACCTGATTCGGAGGATAGTGCATGAGCATTGAGCGAACCAATCGATTGCGAATTGCCTTGCAGAAGGCGAAGGCAGGGCTTTCGATTGAAGGAGAGAACAAATCGGACAATCCCTCCAAACTTGGACGCATCTTAAACAAACAAAGTACGGTTTCAACAAAGCGAGGTTTCATTCAATCTCAACCGATTCATGAACGCCCCTTGATGAAAGCGATTAGCGAAGAAGTGCTTGGAGAAGATACAGAATATCAACCGATGATAGAACTTGAACGCTCTCATCCAATCTCTCGATTGAAAGAACTGCGTGAGCGGAATTTAGATCAAACAATTCCAGAAGGAAGTCTTGGTGATAAGGTTGGATTCTCCCCCTTAGGACAACCTCTATGGTCAACTATACTCGATGAACAACGAAATATGCCCTTGAATCTCCCTCCGCCGGAGTTAACACCTCCAATACATGGTGATCTATCGCATCACAGCACGATTCTCTCCAGTCAAACTAACTGGCCAAAACGTTTGGAAATAAGTCAACGTAAAACCTTCAAACATTGGAAAGTGAATGCAGAAAATAATCAAGCAACTATGGTCTGCGAATCGATTATCGACAACCTTGGCGAACGGCATAACCCACACATCATTGTAGGGGATCGAGAGGTTGGAAAGAGTCACCTCTTACAAGCAACTGGTCAGAGCGCTTTGCGATATTTTGATGGTGATGTTCGTATTTTACGTGCAACAGAACTCCTCGGTCTCGATTCAATTCCAAATGATTGGCATGAGGCTATTGCATCTACTTCACTCCTTCTCATCGATGATATTCACCTCATCGCCGAACATGAACAGCATGCTCAAAGTATCGGCCACCTGATTGATCATGCATTGAATTTAGGCGCACACGTCCTCTCGACATCCACATCGCACCCACGTGAATGGAAATCCTCTCGACTGTGGGAATTGTTGCATCATGCTTCAGTTTCAACCATCCATCGTATTTCAGAGGCGAGTTTGGCAATGCACATCAAACAGCAAGCATCCTTGCTTGGAATGCTTTTCGAGGATGCTCACACCATGGAGATTTTGAATCATAGCGGCCAATCATGGAGAGGTGTTGAAGCAGCTCTTTCAACACTTAAGGACGCTCATGGACGCGGTCAAGAAATCTTGAATCCTGAAGACGTTGCTGCCGTACTTAACGGCCAATCTATTGAAGCATCGGCAATGAAAGAAGTAAACGCCAATTCATCCATCTCTCTAGCATCGGATATCCTTAAGCGAGCAACCGACGTTGTGTATTCAGAAGTGGATGTAGGAGGTATCGAACTCCATACCTCTGCACTCGAAGAGGAAGTGGATGATTGGGAACCAACAATGGTCACAGCAGAGGACCTGAATACTGCCAATGATCTCCTCGAAATGCATTTGAAAACGACCCTTGAGGAATTGACACCTGAAGCGCCAACAGTTCTCGATGTACATTCACAGGATCATCACCTAACACATCAGTTAGGTACGATTGAAGGTTCTGACGTTGAACGAACCGCAGATATGTTGGCCGGAATTGATGCATCCATCGATGAAGCACTTGCGCAACGAGAACGAATCATTGTTCGCGACGATTTGAGATTACGCCATCTTGAACTCATGATGGAAGACCTTCTTGAGCGAACTGCACATGCTGATGCGAATGAACTCAACGATATTGTCGATGAACTACGGATTATCGAACACGAACTAGGATTGGTGAGTGAAGATGCGATGGAAGCCTTCGAGTTAGAGGATGAAGAAATCAAAGTTGCCCACCTCTCAACCATTAAGCCAACAACTCGACTTTTGGGTGAAGAAGAATGAGGGGCGCTTGGTGGGCCGACGGTGTTCGGTTCACTTGTCAACCGGACTGTGGGCGCTGTTGCGACGAGCCTGGGGGAATCGTTTACCTCTCACGGAACGATGCTAAGAGACTCGCAGAACATGCGAATCTCAGTGTACGAGATTATCTCAAAAAAGATTGTACTACGACATTGGATGGTCGTTATATCCTTCGATCAAATCAATCCGATGGCATCTGTATCTATTTGGACGAAAAGAAGCAATGCACCATCTATGAAGTGCGTCCTCAGCAATGCAAAGCATTCCCATGGTGGGGTGAAAATTTGCGAAGCAAACGATCTTGGAACAAGGTGAAGGAAAGTTGCCCTGGATTAACCGCAGAAGATGCGATTATAATCAAGGGTGAAGAAATCCGACTTCATGTCAATGCTGACCGACAATCAACTCAAGGTTTCCGAGTTTGGGAAGATGCTTGATTTGGTGTAGTTTTCGACACCAGAAGTAATCCTTTCTATCCTTTCATTTATACGAATGACCGAGTTGGCTTACACCGGTGAGACCATGGGTGAGGAAGGGAACCACTTACTTGACTTGACAGAATCCCACCTAGACATTGGAATGCGAGGCGTTCCTGTTGGAACCTGTCGAACATCCTTCGTCACCCCTGGAGAAGGCGTTCACTACTGTGGATACCCTATCAAGGAACTTGCAGCAATGCAACCAGAAGATGTTGTATATCTCTTGCATAACAAGGAACTTCCAACTCCTGAACAATCTGTGGCATTCCGAAAAGATCTCGAACGCCGTGCAGTGATGCCTGGTGATCTTGGGCCAGTTTTTTCAGCCCTGCCTCGGGATGGTCATCCCATGGATTGGCTTGCAATTGGTATCCAAACACTTGGAATGTGGGATTGTAAGAACGATTGGAAGGAAGACGCACTCAACCTTGTTGCTCGGATGCCTCGTATGATGGGACTTTTATTCCGCTACCGTGAGAACCGAGTTGAAGGAATCCCTGACGATGACACAAGTTTGTCGATGGTTGAACGATTCACCAACACACTCGATCTCGATGTTGACCAAGAAAAATTGAATCGTGTCCTTGCTGTATACCTAGTATTGCATATGGACCATGGTGGAGGCAACCTCTCGACATTTGTTGGTAAAGCTGTTGCTAGTGGCCATGCTACGTTGTATTCAGCCATGGCCGGTTCGATGAATGCCTTGAGTGGTCCGCTTCACGGGCGTGCCAACCAATCCTGCTTGGAATTCGTTCTACGTGTCGGTACATCAGATCCTGTTAAAGTCGAAAAATTCGTTCGTGAAGAGCTTGAAGCAGGCCGCCCTGTGTTCGGATTCGGACACGCAGTATTACGCACAGAGGACCCACGTGCAGCAGCACAATTCGCACTTGGTGAGCAGTTGTGTCCCGATGATGAGAATTTCAAAATTATTCGAACTCTCCGAGAGGTTGCACCACGTGTTTTGGCAGAAAACCCAAAAATCTCCAACCCTAATGCAAACGTCGATATCGCCTCGGGAGCACTCCTCCATCATGTTGGCCTCAAGAATCCAAGTTACTACACCACCTTCTTTGGATGGGCACGTGTTGCTGGTATTGGTGCACAAATCTATGACGAGCGAGTCGTCATGCGAAATGGAAAAGGTGTCCCGATTTATCGACCAAAATACATTGCTCGGGAACAAGTACTACGTCATGTTGAATGATTAAGAGTTAAGATCGATCTCAACATATCCTTCATGTTCCCTCACATCGTAGGTTTTCAATGGAGTTGGTTTTCTCAACTTCCCAAGTAATTTACCGTAGGCTGGGAAGTAATGAGCAGGTGACCATTCGTTAACTGAGCCATCTTCTGGGTGATATGATGTATGATGAAGAGGACATCGTAGACAACCATCTTTGATTTTACCACCCCAATGCATCGGCCAAGCCATATGACGACAAAGGGCATTACTTCCGAAAAGCCCCTCTTCTGTTCGCATTACAAGAACCATCTTTGCTCCAATTGCCTTTCCCTTGACTTTATTCATTTTCAACTTGGATGTCTTGCATACTCGTTTCCATCGAGGCGAAGTGTCGCTCATGATTTCAATTTCATGCCACGACTTATCAAATGATGTTCAAAATCATATGCGAATTGTTTCAAATTTTGAACACCATTTATACCTGTGATTGAGGGCTGGAAGTTATGGAGAACCCATTCAACGCGTTAACAGCCCTTTCGGTTAAACGTCCGAAAGCTACCATTGCATCCATTATCGTGATTACACTCGCACTATCATCGATGGCCCAATTCATCAATTTTGACAACAGTGAAGATGCCTTCTATCCTCAAAATGATACAACTGAATTGCTTTACGAAATTGAAGATCGATATCAAGCATCATTAGATTTCATCCGTATAATCGACGAAATTGAACAGGGTGAGATGAAACAATCAACAACCTGGGAACAGTTTGCAAATATTGAGGCAGAACTAGCTACGAACGAATTGTTCCTTGCTTACCAAGAACCATTGTATGGAGGAAGTGCAACCAGTGGACCAGCAGGTTCTGCTTTATTTTGGTTGAATACACAGGATTCAATCACGACTCAGTCATGGCGAGATAATCTTACCTTGCATCTTGCGAATGTTACAGTTGTCAGTGAGGAGAACTTTACAACAGCACTCAACGATCTACAAACAGCAATTGATTCTGTGCCGTCTCCAGTAGCACCAAGCCCCCAAGATTTGAGAGATTGGAATCCTGGAGAAGTTGCAGATTGGCAGCAAAGAATGGATGAGAACCTCAACATCAGCACAGAACTTGGTGCGCTCCAAGGTCAAATCCAAGGGTTGCTCGAAAGCCGTACAAACCCTGTTGAAATGGGTGCTCTTAACGCAGTTACTGGCCCACTTGAAGGCACTATTGGAACATATATTGGATTGCAGAAAATCGATCATCGCAGTAATATCATCGCGACGATGCCTGCAGAAGACAAGCAAAGTCCATGGGAGAGTGATGGACCAATTCTCATTAGTTTGGTTGTTTCGACCGATGCTGCAAATTACGAAGATGCAGAGATAATAGGAGAGGTGCAAGAACTCATTGTTGGGTGGACTGAAGTATCCTTACTTGAGATTCAGAATTCCACAGGTGATGACGAATTACGCGTCTTCTCATTCTCTGCTTTCCAGTATGAACAAAGTGCAAACATAGGAAAAGAGATTGGAATGTTGACATCGTTAGCATTGCTTTTCCTCACGATTCTATTGTACGTTAAATTCCGATCTGTTAGAGATACTGCGTATGTTATTGGCTTGACAATTCTCGCTATCGCCGCAACCTACGGAGCAGCAGGAATCTTCGGATTGACATTCAATGCTGCAATGAATAGTATTCCGATTCTTCTACTCGCCATCGGTGTCGATTATGGTATCCACGTCGTTACACGGATTCGGGAAGTGATGCAGGATATGGAACGTGATGATCCTCAAGGAAGAACAACGCTGAAGGATTTTGATCACGAACTACGTGTCAAAGCAATACGTTCTGGAGCAGTCCTAACTTCGGCAGCATTGGTCATCGCAATTTTTACCGATATGGTTGGATTCTTGTCCTTTAGGCTTTCATCCCAAATGTTCCTTGTCAACTTCGGTACTGTCATCGCGCTTGGATTATTTTCGATCTATGTGTTGAGCATCTCCCTCCTACCTGCACTTATGACCGCACTGCCTTCGAAGGCGCTACCTCTGAAGAAATCGGGCGCAATGAACGAAACCAAACTCACATCTACAATCGGTCAAATGGCAGAAAACAAGCCCATTCTCGTCATTTTGGTTGCTGTGATACTCTCCCTTCCCATGGCTTATGGAATGAGTACACTTGAAGTTGGGTTTGATACAGCCGAACAATTCGATGATTCTCTTGAAGTTGTACAAGATTTTCTTATGATTGCTGAAGAATTCCAAAGCAGTCCAACACCGTTGTATGTTGTTCTTGAAGGTAACATTCTCTCGGCTGAAGGTTTGCTAGCATACAACACTGCAATCGAAACCCTTAGCAATACAGAGGGAGTTACTGGCTCCCCTACTGGAATGTGGGATACGCTTGAATCTGAACGTGGACGTAATCCCACATTGGATGGTTTAATGGCTAATTTGACCACTTCAGATGGATTCGATCTACTCAAAACATACCTGCTTGAGAATACCACTGGACGTGAACTCGTCGACTCGCTCCTGTATACCAATGGCCAACAAACCATAATTTCATTCCAAGCAAACACCCTCGATTGGCAGGCAACTGTTGACTTTGAGGAAGCGCTCTCTGCGTCATTGAAAGAGGCTTCAGCAACCGTTGAAGGTGACTTTTCAATGGAACTCAGTGGCCGCGCCTTGATCCTAGCACAAATCAGTGCTGATGTAGCGATTTCAGCGATTACATCTACTGCTATCGTCGCATTCACGATCTTGTTTGTTTTGGTTATCATACAGTTCATCCGAACACAAAGCATCCAGCAAGCCGTCCTTCGTGGAGTTGTGATTTGGATCCCTCTTATCACAGTGGTCATGTGGGTATACGGTATCATGGGTCTTGCAGGTTATCAATTGAATTCACAAACCGTAACCATAGGTGCTCTTGCACTTGGTCTAGGTGTTGATTACGCGGTTCACTATGTGATTCGTCTTGAAGAGGAAGTGGAATTACATCCAGAGAAAACTGTCGCTCAATGGACATCGAAGACAACAGCTACGACCGGAAGAGCGATGCTCGGTGCAGCCATCAGTACTGCAGGTGGTTTTGCAATTCTCAACTTCTCTGGACTCCTGCCACTACGATTGTTTGGACAGGTGTTCATTGTTGCAATCAGCCTTGCAATGATTTCAAGCGTGACACTTCTACCAACATTGTACGGACCATTCCTTCGCCATGATGCAAGGAAACACCTTGCCGAATTCAGCGAGCAGGAATGATCAGAGTACTGGACGTTTGGTCTTACCAGATCCTCGATGGCCGATCATTCGGACAACTTCCCATGGCATGCTACCTTGTTGCTTCTCAAAATCGAGAAGATCGTCAACAGACTTTGTCCAATTCCATTTCCTTCTCCAATAGGAAAGAAGGTCACGCTTTCGAGATTCATCACATTCCATCCAAGATGGAACCTCATTTTTTAGTGAATTGAGTAATTCCTGATGATTTTCTTTCGTTGCACTGTTGAGTTGTTCTTGTTGATCCTTATCGAGTGGAAACGTTGCAGGTTGTGCCCAACGTGTATGGCCACTTGGCAGCCATGTTAACTCGGGATCGCTCATATCAGTTAGTGCGGATAGCCCTGCATTAAGAACAGAATGCTCAATCTTCGGAGTGACAGGCCACAAATATACCGGAAATCCCTTTCTTATCGCTGTTAATCGTTTCAATTGTTTTCCTTTCAGCCCCACTGTTCGTCCAATTGGTAGAAGGTTTGTAGGTGGAAGAAGATACTCTGCTGCACAAGGCATCATCGGAGATTGATTCTGTTGATGTTTACGCATTAATCGAGCAAATGAAGTCGTTAGGTATTCTGGGAAAACGAGTGTTCGCTGCGTCTTCCTGCCACCAAATGGCCGTATTGTTGGTAACAATGTTGACCAATCACGTTGTATATTGCCTACCTTTGCTGCATTTTTCATCGATTTGTGAAACGCGTAATGCACTGTGGAATGCTTTGGGACCTCATATTCATCAAACAATGCTTCTGCTCGTTTCATTGTTTTACCCATGTGGGCATCGTGCTTTTTTCTGTTAAACCATCCACCAGTTCTCTTGATTTTCAAACTTGGTCGCTTTGATTCACAAACTAGAACTTTTCCTTGTTCTTGAACTGATTTTTGGATGAGAGGATGTTCCAACAACATCTTTAGCGAGCAGAATCCAAATTCGATTAACTCATCCAAGTCCCAATCCTCAACAAAAGGCGATTTTTTCTTCCTTCGAGATGGATCGACTGAAACAGTTCTGTCATGATGAATGACTATCTGTTCGTCCTTTGTCAAGCGCATATCAAACTCGATTCCATCGAACAAATACATAGCGTGGACAAGGCTGTCCAAGGTATTTTCAGGGGCTTGTTGATACATCCGCTTCACCCATGCTATTTCACAATACTTCTTCAATTCCAGTATCAGTATTTATCAATAGAACTCATCTTTTATTCCTGTTAAGTTGGTAAACATCTAAACGAACAAACACTAGGCATCGGTTATGAGTCCAGTAATAGTCATGACAGGCATGATTCTATTCCTGACTCCTGTAATCTGCTGGTTGTTTTCAGTTCATGACAAAGAATCACGAGTCAAATATGGCACATGGTTTCAAACCATCAACAAGCACCGATACTACTTTCATATTCTTGGCTATGTTGTCATTATTTGGTGGAAGAATCTAACCGATGGACTAAATGAATCCATTAAAGTGCAAGTTGGTCACTGGACTGAGAGTGTTCATGGATTGGAGGGAAATGCGGTACTGTGGGTTCAAACTACATTCGAAAATGATATACTCACCACTTTTCTCAATTTTCATTATCTCTTCGTATATCTTTTCCTTATTTACGTGACGACTGTTTACTATGCTTATACCAGCGACAGAGATATGACAGACAAAGTCACGTTGAATTATCTCCTTATTTATGCGATTGCAGTTCCTTACTATTTGTTCTTCAATGTCGAAGTTACGTCTTCATGGATTCCTGGGATGGATGCTCTATTGTACCATGATTCGTGGTATTCAACCTTCTATGCAACCCATGATCCGCTGGATAATGCTGTACCATCACTTCACGTCGCCATACCATTTGGCATCTTGATGCTTAACTATCTACATGTTAAATCAAAAGGACATACGCTTCGAGAATGGCGCCATTATCGCTATCATATGTTTATCCTAATCAATACAATCATATTCATTTTTGCAATTCTTTACCTTGGAATTCATTGGATTGTTGACATACCTCTCGGGATGATTGTTGGTGGCATTGGAGCATTATTCATTCACCACTTACAACCTAGATTAAGGAACGATTATGGCGCCATGTTCAAAGGAGTTACACGCGAAAAGGTACGGAAGCACATCTTGGTTGAAGGTACAATTCTTCTCATCCTCCTTGCAGCAATCATGGGCGCTATTAATCATCAAGAATCTACAAACGATGACCAAGTATCGTTCCGGCTTGGCCCTGGAGATTCGATGCATGAAATCATTGCTGAAATGGATGATGGAGAGATGGTACTTACCAGCATATACAACCTCGATGATTCGATCACTCTTGAATACGCCATAATTGAAGTCGAATTAGCAGAAACTGGTTTTGATGATTTCAAAGTCGATTGGGAAGCAATGGAATTCCTTGCAGAACAACACTGTAAACAAGAGACACAATGTACAGGGACGCTTGTTGAGAATGAGGCAATCGACTTGAGATTGCAATCAAAAAATGTGTATACTTTCATATTCCTACATCATTCTGGAGCTGAAGGAATCCTTGAGGTTCAAGTAGAATCAAGCTACGATAACTCAAAAAATTCCATGACCAAAGCGGTCTTACTTTCGCTACCTTCATTGTACATCACAGCATTTGTTGCGTTTCGATTATATCGATTAAACAATAATGAACGCCAATGGTTTGATCCACAGCCGTCCCACACATGGGAAGAAGAGTGAGCATTCACTTTTTGGGAACCAACTCGTGCGATGTACATGGCGTCCTCATCATCTCTGGAAGACGCTGTCTCTGAATTGATGGATTCTTCGGGAGGGAAACTTCTCAATTCAACACGTGATTATTTACGAAAACGAGCGACTGCATTGGGAGGATTGTTCCTTTTTGGCTTGGTCATCGGATTTCCAATCGCTAAAGCAATTGTTACATGGTTGATCGAAGAACAACGACTTCCCGATGATGTCAATGTTATTGTCACCTCACCTGTTGAATTCCTCATGCTACAGATTCAACTTTCAGCTAGCTTTGGAATATTCTTAGCACTCTTGCTCCTTATCACGGAAACAACTCTTAGAGGCGTTCGCCATCCTCTTGTCCTTGAACGTTTCAGAGAACTCAATGTTCAAGCTCCTAAACCAAGTTTTTCATTTGTATTTGCAGTAACTTCGAGCGTCGTTCTCGCTGCTTGTGGCATTTTATATGCGTGGGAACTGTTAACTCCAATGTTGTTCGAATATCTCAGCAACGATGCTCAACAAGCAGGTCTTTCCACCCAATGGAAGTTAGAAGCTTACATCGGATTCATCCTTAACCTATGCATTGCAAGTGCTATTGGTTTTCAAGCACCGGTCATCACTCTTCTTGCATTGCGAGTTGGAATGGTCGAACCTCGAACCTTGACATCTTATCGAAAGCATATTTGGTTTTCAGCATTCGTCTTAGGAGCAATCTTTTCTCCACCAGACCCACTTTCACTTTTCCTTGTCAGCCTACCGGTTATCTTCCTGTTTGAAATTGCATTGATTCTTCATCAGATCATGCCGAGGAAATCAATTCAGGTAGACTCTTGACCACAACAGGCATATTCCCAGGGCGATGTCCACCTCTGAAAGAATGGAAATCTGATCCGACTGTAATCGCAAGACCATATGTTTGAGCAAGTTTCCACAGACGATGTCGTTCATCGTCTGAATGTGAACGATGGAATGCTTCGATAGCATCCACATTTGAAGCCTTTAGGTGTTGTATCAGTGTTTCATAATCTACGCCGTAGTAACGTGGATGCGCCAATGAAGTGATACCTCCTGCTGCATGAACCAATGCTGATGCTTCGGCAAGAGATGGTTTTGGACGCTCTACATTGCAAGGACGGCCATCTCCTAACCATTGTTCAAACGCGTCATCCATGGTCTTGACATGGCCTGCATCAACCATAGCCATAGCAAGATGAGGCCGGCCAACACTACCTTTAGCACGAGAGAATACATCTTCAGCATCGATCTCCATGCCAAAGGCGTTCACTTTGTCGATTATCTCAAGCATTCGTGGCACTCGATCTTCGTGTAATGGTGATAGCCATTGTTCGAATTTGTGCAAACCCTCTGGAATAGGATCGTATGGGAAATAGGCTAGAAGATGCCAAGATGAAGGAGGTCGATTGCGTGAATTTGCCTCTAAGATCTCATTATTCCAAGGCAATTCAACATCGCATGTTAGTTCTACGCCTGGAACAAATTTGATTCCACGTTCACCTGCTGCTTGCTTTGCTTCATCCCATCCAGCAATGGTATCATGGTCGGTTAAGGACCAGACACTAACTTGTTGTTTTGCCATTTCATCTGCAAGTTCGTCAACAGAGAGAGAACCATCACTATGCGTTGTATGGCAATGCAAATCGAATGAAGAACTCCACATCATACCTTTCGCTCCAATCAACAGTTTTGAACCTCTCCATCTGATTTCAAAACAAATCATCCAAATCAGGCATTGTTGGAATTTGGTCATTCGACTCAAACAGATCATCCAAGGTGGGCATATCTGGAACCTCATTGGTCAAATCTTCGTCAATATCAGGAAGTTCAGGGAGTGGAATATGAGCAGGTCCATCCGAAACGAACTCAGTGTTTTGATCCCGAAGTGGTGGTTGTGGTTCGATTCTTTCTTCTGCCCCAGGAAGTGGAATATGTTTAGGACCATCTGACACAAATTCACGCTTTTCAAGAACGACTTCTTCTACCTCTTTAGGTTGAAGTTCGGATTCAAAGGTCTTCGACTCGAGGTCTACATTACGTTCGGAAACTATCGAAGCAGCAGAGGCCCCAAAATCACCACGCGAAAGAAGAGCGGTTGCTGATTCAACTTTAGAAGAGTCGACGATAGGGGTTTCACCGACTATGGAAGAAATAATTGCAGATGTGTTTTGATTTGCAGAAGAAACTTGACGCGTTCCGACAACCGTAGCACTCGATTCAAAATCTGCAATCTGTTCCTCAACAGAACGGCGTTGAGGCAACTCAGGCACTGGCCTCTCACTACGGCCCCAAATAACGATTAAACCAAGGCAAATTGTGATGAAAAGCCAAATCCATTCTTGTTGTGACCATCCTGTAGCCCCCCAGTAATCGTTCTCATTCCCTGAAAGGAAACCACTGAAAAGAGGTTTCAGAAGGACTCTCTGGCCCTCTTGACCAGGATATTTTCCAAGAAATGCATTCCCAAGTAATGCAATCAATGACATTGTAGCTATTGTGGAAGCAAACGCAGCAGTTCGAGGTGCTCGTTGTTCCATATCCCTCACATCATCATGAACTCAACAATTCTGCTGCAGTAACGGTATTTGCCATAAGTATTGCAACCGTCATGGGGCCAACACCGCCGGGGACTGGTGAAAGAAGAGAAGCGATCGATTCAACATCAGGATGAACATCTCCAGCAAGTCGCCAACCTCGTTCTCGCGTCGAATCATCCACCCGATTGATACCAACATCAACAACGACAGCTCCTTGTTTGACCCAATCGGCTTGGACCATCTCAGGCCGGCCAACCGCAGCAACGATAATGTCTGCTTGCAGACATTCAGACTTTGCATCCTTAGTTCGTGAATGAACAACGGTTACGGTTGCATCAACGCCACGTGCAGCAAGCAACAATGCTTGAGGCATTCCGACATTGAATGAACGACCGAGAACAACTGCTTTCTTTCCCGTCAAATCAACCTCGGCCCACCGAAGCATCTCCATAACACCAGAAGGTGTACATGGAACCATTCCATCACTTCTCCCTTGAACCAAGCGCCCTAGATTTACAGGATGAAATCCATCAACATCTTTGCGCGGATCGATCAGTTCAGTAAGGGCTTCTTCATCCATATGTTTTGGAAGAGGTGATTGAATCAGTATACCGTGTAAATCGTTCTGTTCGTTCATTGAACGGATATATTCTGCAACAACGGATTCTTCTGTATCTTCGGGCAATTCAACGTGTGTGGAACGAATCCCAAGACGTTCGCAAGAACGAATCTTGTTATTCACGTATACATGAGAGGCGGGATCATCGCCAACGATGATGACCGCTAGATGTGGTTGTACAGAACAATCTGCAATACGCTGCTTAAGCCGTTGTTCCAAATCAGACGCACATGCTTTACCATCGAGTCGAGCAGCGCTCATGTTTCTACCAAACGCTTCAATGGTTTGAGCGTTATTATCCAATACATTGGTGGAGCCAACGGAGGGACTCGAACCCCCGACCGTCTGATTACAAATCAGACGCACTACCAGACTGTGCTACGTTGGCTTCAAGCCACGGGTTGCATCACCCCTTGATGAAGGAAACGGTTCAACCTCGACAAGGTCAATAGGGAAACACACTTGGGTGGGCTATGGACGAAGCACCTGGCACATCCTTAGTGAATGCCCTCGCTTCTACCCGTCAAGGTAACGACACCATCTTCGGATGGTACGCCCGATACCTCAAAGCAAAAGAAGATGGACACGATGCAATCAATGGAACAGCGGGTCTTCTCCTCGAAGACGATGGAAGTCTTGCCATCAACAACGTTGTTGACCAAATGTTGCGAAAAGCACCACCTGTCGAATTTGCATCCTATGCTCCACTCAAAGGATTACCTGATTTTCTTGATCTGAGTATTTCTCTCGCTCTTGGTGAACATCGTTCGGACCTTGAAAGCCTTGGCTTCAATTTCGTATCAACTGCTACACCGGGCGGTTCTGGCGCTCTTTTCCTTGCAGCGAACAATCTTTGTGAACGTGGTGATGCAATCCTACTCAGAGAACGACATTGGGGGCCATATGCTGGATTCCTCAAGGGATGTGGACTTGAAATGGCAACGTGGCCATTGCTTCCTACAGGTGACCATGAATACCCATTCTTTGCGGATGATGCTTTTGAAGAAACGGTCGACCAGCTTGCTCAAAACCAGAAAACTGTGATGGTTTGGCTCAATGATCCTGCACACAACCCAACAGGATTAACCATGACTGCACAAGGCCGTCGAGCGGCTCTTGATATCATGATGGCTAGTGCAGCAAAGCATCCCGATGTAGGACATACTCTTCTTCTTGATACTGCATACAGCCTTTACGCCGATGAACCTCACGGTTGGGGTCAAACCCTCAAGGAGACCATGGACGATGGAACTCCTTGGCCAGAGAACTTCCTCATCACTTATGCACTATCTTTGTCCAAATCTCACACAGCATATGGCTTGCGAACCGGTGCATTGATTGGAATTCATCCAGATGAGGAAGTAACAGAACGTTTGCGAGATATCTTCGGAACAACTGGACGACAAACATGGTCAGCAGCACCACGTATTCTCCAATATACTGCAGCACAATTACATGCGAATGAAGCATCTGCACAAGCCTGGTCGGATGAACTAGATCGTCTACAAAGACTCCTTGACGAACGTAGAACTACATTTGTTGAAGCATGTGGAAAATACAATGTTCCAATCAATCCAACCCATGATGGATTCTTTGCATGGCTTGAACACGAACATCCAGAAACAATCACGGAAGCCTGTGCACAACACCACGTCTACCTCGTCCCTCTAAGAGGAGGTATTCGTATTGGATTATGTGCAATGCCATTGGATGATATTGAAAAGGTAGCAAAGACGCTTGCAAACGTCCTCAACTAGGTGAAAAGTATGGTTCGCAATGTGCGAGAAAACCTGATTCTCTCTGGGATGATTTGCATTGCTTTCGGTGCATTTCTATCCGTAGGAGGTGTCCTTTCAATGGGTGCAGTCATAGGTGTCTCAGGACTCCTATTATTCATCATTGGAATGAGCACACCAAGCCAGAGAACGATGAGTGAACAGGATATTGCTGCCTGGACACCAAGTTCAGAACAACTTCCCGATGCAAATCGAATCATGTACAGAGTCGATGTAACCATTGACGAACCAAAGAAGACAACAATCCTGTGTGGACCTTGTGGAAGCGTAACCGAACTCGATGGAGATCGACCAACGTCATTCACATGTCCAGCATGTAACACGTTCCTCTACGAGGACGAAGAAGAGTGATTACTTCTGTTCGTACTCGTAAGGCTGTGCCGTTGTTTGGGCAGGCATTTGTTGTGCAGGCATTTGTTGCTGCATAGGCATCTGACCAGCCATCATTTGTCCACCCATCATTTGCCCTTGTTGCATGATAACAGGATCCTTGGTCTTGAGTGTCAATGCGAGAATTAGTCCGATGAGGAGGATAACACCACCACAGACAGCAACAAGAATTCCTCCTAATGCTGTAAGGCCTCCTCCAACTGCATCACCGAATGCCTCAATATCTCCAACGATGTAAATTTTAACATCTGAATTAATTGTAACTGTATCACCAGCATCAGCACTAGGCCATAGCCAAGAGATACTTCCAACACGTTGATAATCATCATCCAGATAATCATCTTCAGAGTTATATTCACAGTCTTTGTTGAAATACTCT
>CEVR01055074.1_pt1 | contig 58782 bp, 52 predicted proteins | sample 356541 | NCBI WGS metagenome assembly CEVR01 (sample SAMEA2623734, study PRJEB7988) | marine metagenome | isolation source: saline water (ENVO:00002010), including
CTAGACACCCCTCTTAATACTAGTAAATGCGCTACAATCTTATTTACCCCTAACTCCTCAGTAAGTTCCTTTACAAGATTTTGATTAGATTGTTGTATGTTCCACTTTACCTCCATCTTTACTTCTTCATTATTTTAGTTTGAGTTATTATAGAATATTTATGAATTAACTCAAAAATATCACTTATCATTTTCTGGTCCAAACCCAAATTTACTGCCTGATCTTTTCTCATTTCTAGTATCTGAAACCATCTTTTTAATTGAAAAATAGTAAGATTGTTTTTGAGTTTAAATTCTGCTATTTCTTTTACTAAATCCGTTCTCGAGCTTAAGAGGTCAACTGTTTTTTTGTCTAACTTATCAATTAGGTTCCTCATCTTATTTAATTGTATACTCAACTCATCATTCTCAAAATCTCGTTTTCTTAAAACTAACCCTTTTAATAAAGAATATAATTCCTTAGGAGATAATTGTTGATTTGCGTCACTCCACGCTTCCGTTGGATTATGATGAGTTTCTATCATTAGCCCCCTCATATCTAAGTCCATTGCAATTTGTGATAATTCTGGGATCAAACTTCTATCACCTGCAATGTGGCTGGGGTCACAAATTATAGGTAGATCTGGAAAATTTCTTTTCAATTCAATTGGAACTTCCCATTTTGGTTCATTTCTGAAAGCGGATGACTCATATGTAAAAAACCCTCTGTGAATAGCCGATAAATTAGTTATTCCTTTCTGATTTAATCTCTCCAAGGCTCCTGCCCATAAAGATAATTCTGGATGAATAGGGTTTTTTACAAAAACAGGAGTATCTGTTCCTCTTAATGCCTCTGCTATTTCTTGCACATAAAACGGATTTACTGTTGTCCTGGCTCCTATCCACAACATATCTATTCCAGCCTCCAAACAGTGTTCTACATGCTTAGCAGTCGCTACTTCGGTAATAACTTTTAAGCCAGTCTCTTCCTTTACTTTTTGCAACCAGATTAATGCTTTTTCTCCAACCCCTTCAAATGAGTTTGGTTTTGTTCTTGGCTTCCAAACCCCTGCTCTAAAAACATCTATATTCTGTTGTATATTTTCTGCTGTTTTCAGAACCTGATTTTCAGATTCTGCACTACAAGGGCCGGCTATTACAAAGGGCTTGTTATGTATAAAGTTCTCTAATTTCATTTTCTTCCTTCGACAACTATTACAAATTCTCCTTTAGGTTTTTTCTCATTAAAATGTTCGACTAATTCTTGTAGAGTTCCCCTTTTCGTTTCCTCATATATTTTTGATAGTTCTCTTGAAACAGAACATCCTCTTTCTACCCCAAAATATTCGCAAAACTGAGAGAGTGTTTTTACTAATCTATGTGGAGATTCATAAAAAACCATTGTTCTTTCTTCTTCTGATAAATATTTTAATCTTGTTTGTCTTCCCTTTTTTACTGGAAGAAATCCTTCAAAAATAAATTTATCACATGGTAAAGCAGAGTTAACTACTGCAGGAACAAATGCTGTAGCTCCAGGTAAACACTCCATCTCTATGTGTTCTTTTACACATTCTCTAACTAATAAGAATCCTGGATCTGAAATTGCTGGAGTGCCAGCATCAGAAATCAACGCAACACTATCTCCCATTTGTAATCTGTTTATCCATTTTGACAATACTTTATGTTCATTATGCATATGAAAAGAGAATAAGGGAGTTTCAATTTGATAATGAGAGAATAATTTTTTACTTGTTCTGGTGTCTTCTGCTAGTACAAGATCTACTTCCTTTAATAATCTGATAGATCTAAAGGTGATGTCCTCTAAATTCCCTATAGGAGTAGGTATAATGTATAATTTTGACATTTCACAAAACTACATGAAAATTTGAGAAAGTGAGAAGTAAAATTTTTATATTTTTGTGTACTAACTTAATTTTAATACTTTTTAAATATGTTTTTAGAATCACATCTAAATCACCCAATGAGAAATGGTAGCATTGAGGTAATATGTGGGTCTATGTTTTCTGGAAAAACAGAGGAATTACTTAGAAGATTAAAAAGAGCAAATTTTGCTAAATTAAAAGTTGAAATATACAAACCTACTATCGATACAAGATATGATAATCAGAAAGTAGTTTCACATGATGAAAATTACATTTCATCTATGATTGTCAATACATCTTCTGAAATTCTAAATTTGATAGACAATCCGGATGTGGTAGCAATAGATGAAGCTCAATTTTTTACGGATGATTTAAGTAACATCTGTAATGAATTAGCTTCTTCAGGTATTAGAGTTATTGTTGCTGGTCTTGATATGGACTTCTTAGGAAATCCTTTTGGCCCAATACCAAATTTACTTGCTATTGCAGAACACGTAACTAAAGTTCATGCTATTTGCTTAGATTGTGGAGATATTGCAAATCACTCCTACAGAATTTCAGAAGAAGAAAATTTAGTTGCTTTAGGAGAAAAAAACAACTATAAACCATTATGCAGGATGTGTTTTAATAAAAACAGGAAAGATGCATAATGCAAACGAAACCATTCTGGAGGTTGATTTAAAAAAATTAGAACACAACTATAATTATTTATCATCTAAATTAAAAAATGGGTGTGAAATCATTGCTGTTGTAAAAGCGTATGCTTATGGGCATGGAGACATTGAAGTTTCTAAAAAACTAGAAAGTTTAGGAGTTTATGCATTTTGGGTAGCTGATTTTGAAGAAGGAATTAGATTACGTGAATCTGGAGTTAAATCTAAAATAATTATTGCAAACCCAGGATGGAAAAGTTTTAATGAAATTATAAAGTACGATCTAGAAGTTGTTATTCATAATATTAGGTTATTAGATTTTTATTTATCTAAAAAACAAGAGGTGAATATTCATCTGAAATTTAATACCGGAATGAATAGATATGGGTTTGATGAAAAGGACTTGGAAAGTGTTTGTGAAAAACTAAAGGAAAATTCATTCTTAAGAGTGAAATCTATATGTTCACATCTTGCCTCTGCAAATCAAAAAAATGAGACTCTAGAACAAATACGGCTATTTGAAAAAATATCTGAAAAAACGGAGAGAAAACTAGAATTTGATATACCTAAACACCTTTTAAATTCTAATGGATTTATCAACTTTCCTACTAAACAGTTTGATATGGTTCGACTAGGAATCTCTTTATTTGGATCTTTAGAAGATAAAAACCTACAACAAGTAAGTAGGCTCATTTCTGTAATTAGCCAAAATAGAACGATAGAAGAGGGGCAGGGGGTTGGATATAACTCTAGTTTTATATCCGATAAAAAAACGAATGTTTCTATTGTTCCGGTAGGTTATGCAGATGGATTAAATAGAAAACTTGGAAATGGCATTGGAGAAGTAGTGGTCAAAGGGGAAAAATGTCCTATTATTGGAAATATTTGTATGGATAGTTTTATGATAGATAGTTCATACATAAATTGTAAAGAGGGGGAAGAGGTGGAAATTTTTGGGGAAGAAAACTCGATTTTAAAACTCTCTGAAAAAATTCATACAATTCCTTATGAATTTTACTCTACTTTAAACAGAAGGATTAAGAGAGTTTATATTGATAGTTAACCACTATTATAGATAAGAACACATATAATATTAAAGTATTCTGGTTAAACAAATAGGTATCTGTCATCATTACACACAGGTACAGTATGGGTAATAATATCATAAAATCCCCATCATTCTGACGGTATAATTCTTTTATTTGAAAATAAAAAATTAATAAAAACATCAACAGTCCCAATAATCCTAACTCTATCCAAACATATAAATAGTTATTATGAGGAGTTTTATGTTGGTATCTTATCACTTTTTTAGTTTCTTCATTTATGTCTCTAAATTTATCTGTAAAACTTCCTGCTCCATATCCTAAAACTGGCTTTTCTTTTATTAAATCAATGGAATGTGTGAACAATAAAGATCTTGAACTAGTTTTATTTTCCATAAACCTTTTTAGCTCATAAGTAAATCTCTTTTCAACAATTTCAGAGGTGTTGTAAATAACAAATACTCCTATAATTAAAGTAATTACATATATTGTTAATTTTTTAATGTTATTTTTAAATAAGAACATGAAGAATAAAACTAATAAAAGAATTAAAACAATCTGTCCTGATTTTCCTGCCTCTGTAAAAATGGAAAACAAATAGAAGGGAAGAAAAAAGAGAATAATGTTTTTATATTTTTTGTGAAATTCTACTTTGTAAACTAGGTATATAGAAATAACAATAGAAGAAGCTAAAAACACATTATGGTCTGTATACTGTAGAAATGCAGCCCATGTCCAGTTTGATCCATTTATATTGATTACTTCATAGTTTTCAAAAATTGCGATTACAGAGGATATAAACATAGAGAATAAAAATGCAAATAAAGATTTATAAATTGTTTTTGTGGAGAAAAACACACTATAAAGAATTGGTAAAGTCCATAAAATAGACACTCTTTTTAATAGCCAAATTGTGTCGGAAAATTGCCCATAAATGAAAAATGAAAAGTAATATAAGATGAGTAACAAAAACAATGAAACCATCCATTTGCTAGATTTAATCCTTTTAATTTTTTTTAGAAAGCCTCCCTCCAGAAGAACCGAAAGAAATAGAGAAACAACTAAAATATTAGATGTAGCAACCGAAAAAGGTAAGGAAATCCCCAATAAAACAAAAAGAAAATTTCGGATATTAGGAATAATTGTCTTACTCATCTATTTTTAAGATAGAATTATACTCTTCTATTTTATTAAAAATCTTTAAAGCTTCATCAATATCTTTATCGTGTTTTAATCTTTCAATAATTCTCCCCTCCTGATAATAATATCTACTTACTATTTCTTCGGACAAAAATGTTTTAATTTCCTCCTTATTATTCTCTAAATCATTCTTCTTAATATTTTCAACTTTATCTAAAAGTAAATTAATCTCTTCCGACAAGAGGTCTGATGTGCCTTCTTCTTTTATTATTTCTTTAAAGATATCTAATGCATCTTGTGTTGCGGTGGTATATTCATAGTCCTTGTTAGATAAAAATGAAATGAATTTCTTGTAAATTTCATCTGTTATCTCAAAATTATCAACCTCTAATATTTTTTCATTTTCATATCTAAATTGAGTTGCAAAATCAAATATTAATCTTTTATTCATTAAAGAAATGGAAATGTCTGAAATCTCGTCATTTTTTATTACAATATCCGGATTTATACCTCCACCATCTTTTACCTCCCTTCCATTTCTGGTTTTAAAAGTTGAAATTAAAGAGTCTGGAACTTGACCCACACTTCCATCTTCATTTCTATTAGAATAATCTACTGCCTGAATGCATCTTCCACTAGGAATATAATACTTTGCAACTGTAACTTTAAGTTGAGAGTTATATGGCAGCTTTCTAGTTTGTTGAACTAATCCTTTTCCAAAAGATTTTCTTCCAATAACAACACCTCTATCCAAATCCTGTATTGAACCAGAAACAATTTCGGAGGCAGACGCAGAACCTGAATTTATTAAAATAACTAATGGGGTTTCTTTATCAATGGGATCCTTTTTAGAAACATACTTCTTCTCCCAATCTTTTATTTTTCCCTTAGTTATAACTATTTCTTCTCCTTTATCCACGAATAAATTGACAATATCAATGGATTCGTTTAATAATCCCCCGGGATTAGACCTTAAATCTAAAACAATACCCTTTAAGTGTTGTTGAGATTTTAAATCCATTAATGCATTTTTTATATCATTTGCACAATTTCTTGTAAAAGATCTTAATTTTATATATCCAATACCACCTTCTAATAATCCATAATACGGGACACTTTTTACAGTAACCTTTTCTCTATTAAATGTTTTAATGAAAGTCTCCCCATTCCTTTCTATCAGGATAGAAACCTCTGTATTTGGTTGTCCTTTTAAAACTGAACTAATTTCTTCAGTCGTTTTTCCTTCTGCCGATTTTCCATTAATTTCTAGAATTTTATCTCCAGCCATTAATCCTGCTTTTTGTGCAGGGAAACCTTCATATGGCTCACTTATATATACAAATTCTTTTCGTTTTGTAATCATAGCTCCAATTCCTCCATATTGACCAGTTGTCATAAATCTATAATCTTCAATATCTGACTCGGGAATATAGGTCGTGTAAGGATCTAGTGAGTTCAACATTTCATCAATCGCTGTTTTCATTAAATCACCCGAGTTTATTTCATCCACATAAAAGATGTCTAATTCCTTATATAAATCTGTGAATATTTCTAAATTTTTTGATGTTTCAAAATAATTATCTGTTTGTGATTTTCCTTGTAAAAAAAGAAATACTAAAATAAATATTAAGCTAGCTTTTAAAGAGATCTGTATTGTTTTGTTTTTCATAATTTAGGTTTATGGAACCAAATCTTCACCACTTCCTCCCCAGGGGTGACATTTGGAAATTCTTTTTATTGATAACAAACCACCTTTAAATGGTCCATATTTTATAATTGCTTGTTTACAATACTCGGAACATGTAGGATTATATCTACAGCTTGGTGGAAATACTGGAGATATTACTTTTTGATAAGCACGAATTATTAAAAGAAACAAAAAGGAAAATATCTTTTTCATATTTGATTATTTAAACGTTGTAAAATTAATTTTATTTTTTCTTCTATAGAATTAAAATTAGGTGTTTCTGTACACAAGTATACAAAAGCAATACGTATCTCTTTTCCTGTTTTTTGTAAAATATTCTTATTTATTCGATAAGACTCTTTTAATAACCTTTTAATTTTATTTCTTTTTGTTGCTAATGAAACAATCTTTTTAGGAACAGAAAACAAAACAGACACCTGTTCTGTATTAGAAGAATTTTCGTTCCAATATACTTTTATTTTATCTTGAGTAAAAGTGTTCTTACTCTTAAAAAGCTCCTCAATATCTATTTTAGAGCTTAATCTTTCTTTCTTTGGAAACTTATTCATACCAAAAATAAAAGTACTAAAAATAAAAAAAGGAGATATTAAAATCTCCTTTTTGTTTGATGTTATTTCTTAGCTCTTTTTCTTTTGTTTGATTTAGTTATATAATCATCTAATGCCATGGACATGGATGGAAACTTTTTATTCGGAACTTCAATATCTACAATTAAATTGTTGCTTTTTACTGCATTAATTGTAGTCGGTCCGAACGCTGCAATTCTCGTTGCTTCTTGCACAAAGTCAGGGAAATTTTCATATAACGATGTAATACCTGTAGGTGAGAAAAATACTAACACATCATATTTTACATCGGATAAATCTGATAAATTAGCAGCAACTACTTTGTACATTACAGCTTTCGTATAACTTAACCCACTGTCTTCCATTGTATTATTTGTCTGATCTTTTAACAAATTAGAACATGGAAGTAAAAACTTACTGTCTTTATGTTTTTGCATTAAAGGTAATAAGCTTGCAAAAGTTCTTTCTCCGGTAAAAACTTTTCTTTTTCTGTAAACTATAAAGTTTTGCAGATAGTGGGCAATTGCCTCAGAAACACAAAAATACTTTGTTTGATCTGGAATTCTTAATCTCAATTTTTCCATCATCCTAAAATAATGATCCATCGAGTTCTTAGAAGTGAAAATAACTGCATCGTGGTTTAAAATAGAGATTCTTTGTTCTCTAAATTCCATTGTAGAAAGTTCGTCAACTTGTACAAACGATCTATAATGAAGTTTTAATTTATGCTTTTCCGCTAATGCATGATAGGGTGTCTTATTTTCCGGTTCTGGCTGAGAAATAAGAATCGATTTTACCTTTTTCTGTCTGTCTGTCGTCATTTTCTTTTTCTTAAGAAAAAACAATACCTCTGTAAAGTAGAACTAGAGGAAAAAATTCAAGGATGCAAATATACAGAAATAAATAAAACCTAGAAAGTCCAAAAGACTTTATTCCAATTTTAAGGATCCAGAATATCTTTAAAACAAAAAAAAATATTAAAAATGAGCAGATTATTAATGTTGTTTGGTCGGTTATATCTGAAACATAAAAATGAAACAAGACTAGTATTGGAAAAGCAAACAACGCAAAAACTTTATCAAAAAGTGTGGTAAAAAATAATGCTATATTAGCTATCTGATTCATTTTTAAAAGATGTCCCAAAAACCAAAGAGAAACAAACTTTAAAAGATAATATAATATTGTGTAGATAATAATCTTTAGGAATTGTATAATATCATAATTTTCGCCTGGTGAAACACTCCAAATAACGAAAGATAAATTAATGATAATTAAAAGATTAAATAAAATATTCACTGTTCTTTTAAATACATTGTCATCTCTTAAATATTGATTTGCATATCTTTGTGAAAAGGCGCTTAATACAAGTTCTTTAGAATACTTGCTATAAAAAGCGTATAAAACACCAATAATACAAAGGGAAATAGTAAGGATTATAAAACTTAGGTTATTCCCCTGAAAAGATAATTGAATAGCATTCATTATAAAAAATTGAGGAACAAAGATACTGATAAGAGATTATTCAATACTTTTGCAGTGGTAAAAATTTAAAAAAAAAATTATGTCACAAGATTTGTATCAAGCTCCAGATTATTTTTTGTTAGATGAATTACTGACTGAAGAACATAAATTAATCCGAGATGCTGCAAGAGAATGGGTAAAAAGAGAAGTTTCTCCAATTATTGAGGAGGCTTGTCAAAAATCAGAGTTTCCAAAACAAATAATAAGGGGACTAGGAGAAATTGGAGGTTTCGGACCTTATATTCCTGTAGAATATGGGGGGGCTGGATTAGATCAAATTTCTTATGGATTAATAATGCAAGAATTAGAGAGAGGAGATAGTGGAATTCGTTCTACCTCATCTGTTCAATCTTCTTTGGTAATGTACCCTATTTGGAAATATGGAAGTGAAGATCAAAAAATGAGGTTTTTACCAAAGCTAGCCACTGGAGAATTTATAGGTTGTTTTGGATTGACTGAGCCTGATCATGGTTCAAATCCTGGTGGAATGGTAACCAATATAAAAGATATGGGAGATTATTATCTTTTAAATGGTGCTAAGATGTGGATTTCAAATGCTCCGTTTGCTGATGTTGCTGTTGTTTGGGCAAAAAATGAAGAAGGAAGAATAAAAGGGGTCTTAGTGGAAAGAGGAATGGAAGGATTCACTACCCCTGAAACACATGGCAAATGGAGTTTGAGAGCTTCAGCTACTGGAGAGTTGGTTTTTGATAATGTAAAAATCCCCAAGGATAATATTTTACCAGAAAAGGACGGTTTAGGAGCCCCACTAGGTTGTTTAGATTCAGCAAGATATGGTATTGCTTGGGGCACAATTGGTACTGCAATGGATTGTTACGATACTGCTCTTAGGTACGCCAAAGAAAGAATTCAGTTTGGGAAACCTATAGCATCTTACCAATTACAACAGAAGAAATTAGCTGAAATGATTACTGAAATTACAAAAGCTCAATTCTTAACATGGAGATTAGGTGTGTTGAGAAATGAGGGCAGAGCAACTTCTGCACAAATCTCAATGTGTAAAAGAAATAATGTAGATATGGCACTTAAAATTGCCAGGGAGGCAAGGCAAATTTTAGGAGCTATGGGGATTACTGGAGAATATTCAATTATGAGACATATGATGAACTTAGAGTCTGTAATTACTTATGAAGGAACTCACGATATACACTTATTGATTACCGGATTAGATATAACGGGAGAAAATGCTTTCAAATAATGAAAATTATTTTTAGAATAATAGCATTTTTAGAGGGAATATCTTACATAATCCTTCTTTTTATATGTGTTCCTATTAAATATTTGGGGGGTGATGATCAATGGGTTAAGTTATTGGGAATGCCTCACGGAATTTTATTTGTAGGTTATATATTAATGGCTTTCCTAATAAAGAAAGAGGAACGCTGGAATAGAACTGAATTATTTATTGTTTTAATCTGTTCCATTTTACCTTTTGGTACTTTTTATATAGACCGAAAATATTTGAAAAAATAGTGTTATTTCTTCAACAACTGAGCAGCCTCTAGTAGTTCTTTGTACCAATCTTCACCATACTTCCGAATTAATGATTCTTTTAAAAAGACATAGACAGGTACTTCTAATTTGCTACCACATTCACAAGCGGGTTTACAGATTTTAATTTCTTCATAATTTACCGCATCAAAATCTCGATACTCTTTTATTCGTATTGGAAATAAATGACAAGATATCGGTTTTTTAAAGTCTATAATACCGTCATTATATGCTTTTTCAATAGTGCATTTTGTAATGCCATTTTCAAAAATCACAAAAGCACACTCTTTATTATTCACAAGTGGAGTAGTTAAATCTCCTTCCTCATCATAAACAGCAACTCCTTGGTTTTCGATCTCAATAATTCCCTCTTCTCTCATATAGGGCTTTACTTTTTCGTAAATTTTTCCCAGGATTTTTTCTTCCTCATGTGAAAGAGGTGCTCCTGCATCTCCTTCTATGCAACAAGCTCCTTTACAAGCGTTTAAGTCACATACAAAGTGTTTTTCAAATATGTCTAACGAAATTATTTTATCCTCTACCTGAATCATATAGCAAATCTACACAAATAATAGTTTGATTTACTATTTTTGTGGCATGGCAAATTATGAAGACATCTTTAAAAAAGTAGTGGCACATGCTAAAGAGTATGGATATGTATTTCAATCCTCAGAAATTTATGATGGATTATCAGCTGCTTACGATTATGGGCCAAATGGAGTGGAGTTAAAAAACAACATCAAAAACTATTGGTGGAAATCCATGGTAAATATGCACGAAAATATTGTAGGATTAGATGCTGCAATTTTCATGCATCCTACTAGTTGGAAAGCTTCTGGTCATATTGATGCTTTTAACGACCCTTTAATTGATAATAAAAACTCTAAAAAAAGATATCGTGCAGATGTTTTGATTGAAGATCATATTGCAAAAATTGAAGCAAAAATTGAAAAAGATTGTGTAAAAGCCGCTAAGCGTTTTGGAGATAATTTTAATAGAGAAGAATTTGTTTCCACTAATGAGAGGGTTATAGAAAGGCAGAAAAAAATTGATGAAATCATTGAAAAGATGAAAATCTCTCTTTCTTCTGGAAATCTGGAAAATGTAAAATCTTTAATTGAAAATTTAGATATAAAATGTCCTGTTTCAGGAACAAATAATTGGACTGATGTTCGTCAGTTTAATTTGATGTTTAAAACCCAAATGGGAGCTACTGTAGACACGTCTTCCGATTTGTATTTACGTCCAGAAACTGCTCAAGGAATTTTTGTAAACTTTTTAAATGTGCAAAAAACTGCTCGAATGAAAGTCCCTTTTGGGATTGCTCAAATCGGAAAAGCCTTTCGTAATGAAATTGTTGCTCGTCAGTTTATTTTCAGGATGAGAGAATTCGAACAAATGGAAATGCAATTTTTTGTTCGCCCAGGAGAAGAAATGAAATGGTACAATTACTGGAAAGAATTCCGTATGAATTGGCACCAATCTCTTGGAATGGGGAAAGATAACTATCGTTTTCATAATCATGAAACTTTAGCGCATTATGCAAACGCGGCTACTGATATTGAGTTTAAGTTCCCATTCGGATTTAAAGAATTAGAGGGAATCCATTCCAGAACAGATTTTGATTTAAAAGCACATCAAGAACATTCTGGAAAAAAACTACAATATTTTGATCCTGAATTAAACAAAAGTTATGTTCCTTACGTAGTAGAAACTTCTATCGGGCTAGACAGAATGTTTCTTACTGTTTTAAGTCATTCCTTCCTTGAAGAAAAATTGGAAAATGGAGAAAGTAGGGTTGTACTTAAAATCCCTGCGGTTTTAGCGCCTGTAAAAGCGGCTATTCTTCCGCTAACTAAGAAAGATGGAATGCCAGAAAAAGCAAGAGATATTATGAAAATGTTACAAATTGATTTCAATTGCCAGTATGAAGACAAAGATTCTATCGGAAAACGATACAGAAGACAAGATGCGATTGGAACCCCATTCTGTATTACGATTGACCATCAAACATTAGAAGATAATACGGTAACTTTACGTGATAGAGATTCTATGAGTCAAGAAAGAGTTTTAGTGGAAAAATTACATTCCTTCATTTCTGAAAAAGTAAATATTGCTAAGTATTTAGATTAGTTTTCACCAGTAGCGGTTACTGAAATCTTATCAAATGTTGCATCAATTGGTGGTTGGATTTTTTCTAACTCGACTTTAACTTTTTTCACTTTATTTAAAGATAAGATTGTATCAACAATTCTTTTTGTGGGAACTTCAATCATGTCAGCTCTGATTGCCATTTGCTCGTTTACAACTTCAATGATTTTCACATAGTCCACTGTGTCGTTCAAATCATCTGTTTTTTCAACTTCAGAAGTTTCTGCATTAACCCATACATTCACAATAAAATGACCCCCTAATTTTTTTTCTTCAGGTAAATGTCCGTGATACGCAAAAACTCTAATCCCCTCTACTGTAATTAATCCCATTAGTTTATTTTTTCTAAAGCAGTTTCCATTCTTTTTATTGTTTCGTCTTTGCCTAAAAGAGATGCAATATCAAATAAAGAAGGCCCCATTCCAAGTCCTGTTAAAGAAACTCTAAATGCAGGTAGCAACTTACCCATTCCTAACTCTTTTTGTTCTAAGTAAGATTTAAATTCTTTTTCAATATTCTCAGATGAAAAATCTGAAACTGCTTCTATCCTGTTTTTAAATTCTGACAATAAATTAGGTGTGCCCTCTTTCCATTTTTTACGAATTGTTTTTTCATCATAAGATGTAGGGGTTACAAAATAGTATTTCCCTTCTTCCCACATGTCTTTTATAAATGTCGCTCTTTCTTTTAATTGCTCACAAACTCTTCCAACATAATCAGCATTAGCCTCTACCCCATTTTGTTTTAAGATTACTTGTAAATCCTTTGCTAAATCTTCTTTCGTTTTTGCTCGTAAATATTGTTGATTAAACCATCTTGTTTTATCAAAATCAAACTTTGCTCCTGATTTCCCGACCCTTTCTAAAGAAAAGATATCGCATAATTCTTCCATTGAAAATAATTCCTGGGGAGTTCCTGGATTCCATCCTAAAAAAACCAACATATTAACAAATGCTTCTGGTAAATATCCACTTTCTCTATATCCTGAACTGACATCTCCTGTTTCAGGGTTTATCCACTCTATAGGAAATACAGGAAAACCTAATCGGTCTCCATCTCTTTTACTTAACTTTCCATTTCCATCCGGCTTTAAAATTAAAGGTAAATGTGCAAATTCAGGCATTTCATTCTCCCAACCTAAATACCTGTACAACAAAACATGAAGTGGAGCTGAAGGAAGCCACTCCTCTCCTCTTATTACATGAGAAATTTTCATGGTATAATCGTCTACTACATTTGCTAAATGATAGGTTGGCATTCCATCAGACTTAAAGATAACTTTATCATCCATATTATTGGTATTGACAATAACCCAACCTCTGATTGTATCGTTTAATTTCACCTCTTCATTTCTAGGCATTTTTATTCTTATAACATAAGGATCTCCTGCATCCATTCTTTTTTGCACTTCTGTTTCTGAAAGGGATAATGAATTTTTCATTGTTGTTCTTGTAACCGCATTGTATTGTGGAGAAGAAACTCCTGCAGATTTCATTTTCTCTCTCATTAAGGTAAGTTCTTCTGAAGTATCAAAAGCGTAATACGCAAATCCATCTTTTACTAATTTCTCTGCATATGGAAGATACATTGCTTTTCTTTCAGATTGTTTGTAGGGTCCGAAATCACCACCATCAACTACGGATTCGTCCAACTCAATACCACACCATTTAAGTGCGTCTATTAAGTATTCCTCCGCACCCTTCACAAGACGAGTCTGATCTGTATCTTCAATACGCAAAATCATTTTTCCTCCTTTATTTTTTGCAAAAAGATAATTATACAATGCGGTTCTAACTCCTCCTATATGTAATGGTCCTGTAGGGCTTGGTGCAAATCTAACTCTTACTTCTGACATCTTTACTTTTATTTTGAAGGCAAATATAATACTTACAAAAGTATTCGTTTATCTTTAACAGATATAAAATTGTATTTTTGCATTGTAATGAAAAAAAGTAAAAATAATTTATTGTTTGATAAGTTAAATAGATTTATCAATAAGTATTATAAAAATAAAATCCTTAAGGGACTAATATTTTTATCTGCAACCTTATTAATTTTTCTATTATTTTTCTCTATTATAGAATATTTTTCTAGGTTTAGTACCAGGGGAAGAAGCGTGTTGTTTTGGATTTATTTTGCAATAAATCTAATTATATTAATTAAATTTATTGTTGTTCCTGTATCACAGTTATTCCGACTTGGTAAAACCATAAAATATTCTGATGCTGCTAAAATTATTGGAGAACATTTCCCAGAAATTGATGATAAGATACTCAACATTTTACAATTGAACGAATTGTCGGATTCTGACAATCTACTAATACAGGCTAGTATTACTCACAAGACAAAGAGTATTCAATCTTTTTCTTTCAGAAATAGTATCAATTTTAAAGAAAACAGAAAATATCTGAAATGGATTGCTTTACCCTCTTTATTTATAATTATTTTTTTTATTACAGGAAACAAACATATAATAACTGAAAGTTCTGCCAGAATTATTAATCATGATACCGACTATATTCCACAAGCGCCTTTTACTTTTCTGATTGAAAACGAAGCATTAGAAAGTATACAACAAGAAGATTTCACGCTAAATGTGTCAGTTTTAGGTAGTAAAATCCCAAATACTATTTATATAGAATTAAATGGAAACAAATTTAGTTTAGCAAAAGAGGGAATTAGTAGTTTTCACTTTTTATTTAAAAATGTGATTTCTGACATAGAATTTAAATTATATGCTGATGGGTTTTATTCTGAAAAGTACAAACTAAAATCTTTACTTAAACCTAGCGTTTTGGAATTTAACACCTTTTTAGATTACCCAAAATATACCAAATTAAAAGATGAAAAACTGAATAATATTGGTGATTTTACGCTTCCTGAAGGAACAATAGTTAATTGGGATTTTCAATTAAAAAACACGGATTCTGTTCTGTTTGTTTTTAATGATAAGTATGAAAAATATGAAATTATTAATAATCGTTTATTTATAAAAAAATCAGCATTACAAAGTGGTTCTTATTCTATTTCTACTTTAAATAAAAATATACATTCAGAAAAGACTAATTATTTTATTACAATTTTACCGGATGAATTTCCTAAAATTATCTTAGAAACAAAATTGGACACGCTTAACAATCAATTATTTTTTAACGGAACAATTTCTGATGATTATTCTGTATCTGAATTAAAATTTATTTATGAAGTTGTTCTAAAAGATAGTAGTTACATTATAAATGATAATATCTTAATAAATAATAATTCTGAGGAAAATTATTATCATTATTTAGATTTAAACACCTTAAACCTCTCTCCTTCCGACAAACTTAATTATTACTTTGAAGTTTGGGATAATGATGATATTAATGGTAGAAAATCTACAAAAAGTTATACAGGGAAACATAGCGAGCTATCATTAGATGAGTTAAACGAAATAACAGATAAGGAAGATGGGAAAATAAAAGAAAAACTAGATAATTCTATTCAACTTGCAAATGAAATACAAAAAGATATAGAGGATTTGAAAAAATCCTTGATTGATAAAAAATCTTTGGGGTGGGAAGAAAAAAAGAAAGCGGAAAACATTATTAAAAAACAGAAACAGTTAGAAGAACAGATAATAGAAAGTAATAAAAGAAACAATAAGAATAATAAAACTAAAGAGAAATTAAACTCCTCTATTTTGGAAAAACAAAAACAATTAGAAGAGTTAATGGATAAAGTATTGGATGAAGAAAGTAAAAAATTGATGGAGGAACTACAGGAGCTTTTGGAAGAAATGAATAAAGAGGAGATGAAGGAAGTATTAGATAAATTAGAGAAAGAAAATACAGATTTAGAAAAAGAACTCGATAGAAACCTGGAACTATATAAGGAACTAGAATTTGAACAAAAACTAGAAGAAACTATAGAAAAAATAGATAATCTGAGAAAGAAACAGGAGGAGTTAAAAGAAAAAACTAAGGAAAAAGAATCCTCCTCTGAAAAATTATCTAAAGAACAAGAAGAGCTACAAGAGGAATTAAGTAAATTAAAAGAAAGTATAAAAGATCTTGAACAGAAGAATTCTGAATTAGAGGATAAAAAAGAAGTCCCAAATACGCAAGAAAGACAACAGAAGGCATCAGAAGCTATGCAGGAAAGTAAAGAGTCCTTAGAAAAGCAACAAAAGAAGAAATCTAGCAAAAAACAAGAAGAAGCTATAAAAAATTTAGATGAAATGGTGGATGCAATGGCAGGATTACAAAGTTCTTGCTCAAATAGTAAGCCTGTGGAGGACATGGAAACCTTACGTCAAATTTTAGAAAATTTAATTACCCTATCATTTGAACAAGAGGAATTGATTCATAGTATTTCTTCATTACCTAAAAACAGTAACAGTATTGTAAAGTATATTAAAAAACAAAAAGAATTGTCAGACAACTCTCAAATAGTTGAAGACTCCTTATTTGCGCTAAGTAAAAGGGTTGTTCAGATTGAATCTATTATAAATAAAGAAATTAGTTCTATAAATTATAACATCGAAAAATCCATTTCCTTACTAGAAGAAAGGAAGATTAATTTAGGGGTTTCCAAACAGCAATTTGTAATGACGTCTGTAAATAATCTTGCTCTTTTGCTTTCTGAAACCTTGAAACAAATGCAGATGGAAATGGCAAATAAAACTCCTGGGACTAAACAGTGTAATAAACCAGGAAATTCTTCTCAACCTTCTCTGAAAGAATTACAAAAAATGCAAGAAAACCTAAAGAAAGAAATGCAGGGGAAAAGTGGAGAAGATGGCAAGAAGGGAAAGAAAAAAGGAGATAAAAAAGCAGATGAAACAGAGAGTAGAGAGTTAATGCAGATGGCTATAAAACAACAACAAATAAGAAAAAGATTGCAAGAACTTAGAAATGAAATTGGGGAGAGTGGAGAGAAAGGAAACATTGACAGGATATTAGAAAAAATGGATGAAAATGAAACGGATATATTAAATAACAATATAACTAACGAAACCTTGTTGAGACAAGAAGAAATACTTACAAAATTGTTAGAAGCAGAAAATGCTCAACGTGAAAAGGGAGAAGAAGAAAAAAGAGAATCGATAGAATGGAATTATGAAATAAAAAATAACAACTCAGAGTATTTAGATTACATTCAAAAAAAGAAGGAACAAGAAGAACTACTCAAAACAACTCCTGTTCAATTAAATCCTTTTTATAAAGAGAAGGTGAATAAGTATTTTAACAAAATATCGGAAGAATAAAATGATAAACTTTCATAATGAAATAGAATTTGTTTTACAGAATCAGCAAGAATTACGAAGGTGGATAAAAAAAGTGATCACATCTGAAAACAAAGAAATGGGGGAGATAAATTATATTTTCTGCTCAGACGAATACCTACTCGAAAGAAATATTAAATATTTAGACCACGATACATTAACCGATATAATTACATTTAATTATTGTAAAGGACAAATCATCACTTCAGATATTATGATAAGTATTGATAGGGTTAAAGAAAATTCTACTATTTTTGACAACTCTTTTTCTGAAGAGTTACATAGAGTAATGATTCATGGAATATTACATTTAATTGGGTATGATGATAAAACGGAAAAAGAAAAGAAATTAATGAGAGAAAAAGAAAATTTTTATTTAAAAAAGCTGTGTAATTAATTGAAAAACAGTTATTTACGTATCTTGTTTCATGTGAAACAATTATGATTTTAGAAGAAAAATATGATTTAATAGTGGTCGGAGGGGGGCATGCTGGATGTGAAGCTGCTCATGCTGCCGCAACATTAGGGTCTAAAACCTTATTGGTAACACAAAGTTTGGAAACAATAGCTAGAATGTCTTGTAATCCTGCAATGGGGGGGATTGCTAAGGGTCAAATTATACGAGAGATAGACGCTCTTGGCGGGCTATCTGGGATCATTACAGATGAGTCTTCAATTCAGTTCAGAATGCTTAACCGATCCAAAGGGCCCGCTATGTGGAGTCCAAGAGCCCAGTGCGACAGAAAGGTGTTTGAACAAAAATGGAGAGAGAAACTAGAGTCAAATCCAAATATTGATTTTTGGCAAGACATGGTTTATGAACTTTTGATTGAAGAAAACAAAGCGATTGGAATAATGACTAAAATGGGGATTGCTATTTACTCTAAATCTGTTGTTTTATGCAACGGAACTTTTATGAATGGACTAATCCATTTAGGGGAAAAGAATTATGAAGGCGGGAGATCTGGAGAGCCAAACTCTAGAGGAATTACAAAACAATTAATTGAATTAGGGTTTACACATGGTAGAATGAAGACGGGAACTCCTCCAAGATTAGACGGGAGAACTATCGACTACTCTAAAACAGAGGAGCAATCAGGAGATCTAAATCCAGATAAATTTTCGTATACCGAAACAAACTCTCTAAGTTCGGAACATAGTTGTTTTATTACATATACATCAGATGAAGTTCACAATATATTAAAAGAGGGTTTTGAAAAATCTCCTATGTTTACAGGTAGAATAAAAGGACTTGGTCCAAGGTATTGTCCCTCTATTGAAGATAAAATAGAAAGGTTTTCAGATAAAAACAGACACCAGCTTTTTATTGAGCCAGAGGGAGTTAAAACGGTTGAAATATATTTAAACGGATTTTCCACCTCATTACCGGAAGACGTACAACTAAAAGCTTTGAGAAAAATTAAAGGTTTGGAAAATGTAAAGATGTTCAGAGCGGGATATGCTATTGAATACGATTATTTCCCACCAACTCAGTTAAAACATACACTAGAAACAAAACTTATAGAAAACCTATATTTTTCTGGACAGATAAACGGAACAACAGGATATGAAGAAGCTGCTTGTCAAGGATTAATTGCGGGAATTAACTCACACCAAAAAAATTATAACAAAGGAGAGTTTATCCTGAATAGATCAGAAGCATATATTGGGGTACTAATTGATGATCTGATCACAAAAGGAACAGAAGAACCATATAGAATGTTTACTTCTAGAGCTGAATACAGATTATTACTCAGACAAGATAATGCAGATGTAAGATTAACGGAAAAAGGATTTAGACTGGGATTAGCAAATAAGGAAAGACTAGATAGTTTGAAAACTAAAATAGAAAAAAGTAATTTACTTACTACATTCCTAGAAAAACAAAGTATTAGTCCCGAAGATATAAATGAAGTTTTGGAACAAAAGGGAAGTTCTTTATTAAAACAAAAGGTTAAAATGAAAAGTGTTTTATCAAGGCCCCATGTTTGGATGAAAGATTTGCTTATAGTAGAAAGTTTAAAATCTTTTGTAGAAGAGAACAAGATTGCAGAAGACTCTATAACACAAACAGAAATAGAAATAAAATATAGCGGATATATAAATAAAGAAAAGGATGCTGCTAACAGGTTTAGTAAATTGGAAAAAATAAATATTCCTAAAGATTTTGATTACACTAAACTACATTCGGTTTCTACAGAGGGTAGAGAAAAGTTAAGTGAAATAAAACCAAAAACTATAGGTCAAGCTTCTAGAATTAGTGGGGTTTCTGTTTCAGACATAAATATATTATTAATATATATTGGAAGGTGATGAGGGTGATTAAAAACTGTTTAATTTGTGACTCTACAAGTTTTGAAGAACATCTTACAAGTAAAGATTTTTCTGTGAGTAACGAAAATTTTACTATTCTTAAATGTAAAAATTGTAACTTCCATTTTACCAATCCAAGACCAAAAAATGAGGAACTAGCAAGATATTATATTTCTGATCATTATATCTCTCATAACAACACAAGAAAAAATCTATTTGAGAAAGTCTATCAACTGGTAAGAAGAATAGCAATTAAAGGGAAATACAATTTAATTTCTAGATTTAAAAAGAAAGGACGAATCTTAGATATTGGATGTGGTACAGGAGATTTCTTAAATAAGTGTAAAACGGAGAAATGGGTAACAAAAGGTATAGAACCTAGTGAAATTGCAAGAAAACAAGCTATAGTAAACTATAATTTGGATGTTGAAGAATCTATTGATTTAAGAGATATAAAGGGAGAATTTGACGTGATTACATTGTGGCATGTATTAGAACATGTTACTGAGTTAAACACAACTGTTTCAGAATTAAAACGCTTACTTTCAAATCATGGAAAAGCAATAATTGCAGTTCCTAACCTGGAAAGTTTTGACGCCTCTTATTATAAAAAATATTGGGCTGCATACGATTTACCTATTCATTTATATCATTTTTCTAAAGAGAGTATTATAAAACTTTTCAAAAAGCATGGATTTAGTTTGAGAAAAACAAAAGGAATGAAATATGATTCCTTTTATGTTTCTATGTTGAGCGAAGAACATAAAAGTAAAAAAAAGAATTTTATCACAGCTATTTTTATCGGATTTCTATCAAATTTATATGGGTTTTTTACAAAAAGAGGGTTTTCGAGTACAATATATGTGTTTGAAAAGTCCAATTAACTCCATAGAGAACTTTTAAGAAATTATTTTTATAATTTGGACCAAGAACCCCTATTAATAAAATTTCGTCAAAACAAAAGGCGCTCTTATCTGTTTGGTTTTCAGCGTTTTACTGTTTTTCATGTGAAATTACTATAATTTTTTGTAATTTTGTTTTAAATAAAATGAATATGAAAAAATTTACAATTTTTATTTTTTACTTACTTTCTACAGGGATTATAAAGTCTCAATGCTTAAATGCGGATAGTTTAATCACGACAAACATTACTTATGTTAACGCACAAGCAAATTGGACTGCAGCACCTAGCGCTCACCACTATCTCATTCATTATAGAGAATTAGGAACAGCTAATTGGAGTAACTTAGGAAATATTGACTCTACTATGACTAGTAGAAATATTCCACAACTACAACAACTTACTACATACGAATGGCAAATTAAAACTTTTTGTGATTCTACCAATCAGCCAAATTCTGGATGGTCACACTCAGACACTTTTACTACAACAGCATTTGTTCCTTCTGCTTTTGACCCTAGTATTTTACCCATCATTGCAAATTTTACATGTAATATGAATACCGCTTTTTCGATTATTGCACAACAACAACAAAATGAACCAGACATATCTTCATCTATATTTTGGTCTGATAAAGGGTATTTTGACATGAATACACTTAGTGCTGGGGACACCTTAGGTAATGCAAACTACAGTAGCCCAACACAAAATATAAATTCTGTACTTGTTTTGGATTTTAAATTAGGTCCTAATTATGCTAAAATTGACATGATCGATTCTATTGGTGGCACTATGGGTTTTTTTATTATAGAAAATATGACCAGTGGGATAAAGGTAACTACTTTAGGGCCTAATGATGGAAATAATTATACTAGTGGATATATTAGCCAAATTAACTTTACAGATTTATTTGTCAACCCAGATGAGGAGGGACCTATTACATTTACTGCAGACATAAACTCTGAATTAGGGGACGTGATACAGGAAATAGACTCCTCTATTATTATTAGCTGCCCACCTACAAACATAGAAAGTGTAGAGATGGAATATAAACTATGGAAAATTGTAGATGTATTTGGAAGAGAAATAAAGAAGAAACGAAATACTCCATTATTATATATATATGAAGACGGAACAATAGAAAAGAAAATAATTGTTGGAGATAATTAAAAATAAAATATATGAAAAAATTATTGTTGATCTTGCTATGTATACCAGCAACTGGGATAAGTCAATTTTCTGTTGGTAATGACCAAAGTGTTTGTTTTGGAGATAGCGCTCTAGTTTTCACAACTCTATCAGGACCAGCGACATCCGGGTGTAGTGGGGTTACCGACAGTCTAACTTGTCCAAATGCTGGTGGGAATGGATTTGCAGGTAATATGTTTAATCTTATTAATACATCTTCTAGTTCTATTACAATAACAGGGTTTTCACAAGGGGGAACCTATACAACTACATCCGTAGAAATGGAGGTTTGGATGTACCCTGGGGATTACCTACCACAAATAAATGACACTATAAACTGGATAATGGTCGGTGCTGCAACAGTAGATTTAGTTTCTGGTGTTGCTAGTGGACATATTCCCGTTTCGGGAGTAACTATTCCTGCGGGAGCAACCTATGGGTTTAGAGTTGGGTCTACAGGGTCAAGTATTGCGTATACCAATGGTACGGGTACTGCTGGAGTAACAACTTGGCAATCTAATTCAGATTTAATTATAACCGAAGGGCATGGGGGAGGTTACCCTTTTTACAATCAGAATACTCCAAGAAACTGGAATGGAACCATTCATTATGGTGGAGGAGCGAGTTGGTTTGATGTAAATTCTGGTCAACTTATTGGGTCCGGTGACTCATTAACTTATTCTCCAATACAAACAACTGATGTATGTGCTGTTTTGAATTGTAATGGTGTAACATATTCAGACACCATGAAAATTACAGTATTAAATACTAGTGTTTCTACTACAGGGTTTTCATTATGTAATGGAAATGTGGTGGTATTAACTGCTCCAACAGGTTATTCTTCATATAATTGGAATGGAGCGTCAACCACAAACTTGCTAACTGTAAATACTCCTGGAACTTACTATGTTGATTGTATTACACCTACTGGGTTTACGTGTCAATCAGAACCTATTACTATTTATTCAAGTAATATTCCAATTACTTTATCCACAGCTGATTCCGTTTTCATTTGTCAAGGTGATACAGTTACAATAGATGGGCCTCTTGGATTTACTCAATATCTTTGGAATACTGGAGCAACTAGCACATCTATTAATACAACATCAACGGGTAATTATAATTTATCCGTTGTAGATGGAAATGGGTGTACGGGTACGTCTAATACAACTTCCATTAGTATATCTCCTCAAACAATTACTGCGTCTACAACAGGATTGTCTTTATGTAATGGTTCTGTTACTTTAGATGCTGGGGCTGGGTTTTCCTCCTATCAATGGTACAATAATGGTACTATTATGACCACTGAAACAAACCAAACTCTAATTGCTTCTATTGCTGGTAATTACACAGTGGAGGTAACTTATCCTACGGGATGTATAGCAACTTCCACACCTATTACAATTTTTGCTGCTACAGGTCAATTTTATTTTACTATTAATACTATAGGAGAGGATTCATTATGTTTGCCGAATGGACAGGTTGTGTTAGATGCGGGAAATTATCCTAGTTGTAGCTGGAATACAGGGGAAACAACTCAACAAATATCGGTGAACACATTGGGTTCGTATTATGTTAATGTTACAGATATAAATGGGTGTCCGGGAGTGTCGAATCCTCCATTTGTAGTTTCAAACATAGTAAACACCCCTCCTATTACAGGCCCCACTAATCCTAATCAATTTCTAACGGTAACTTATTCTGTTAATGCAACATCTGGATCTACATATAATTGGAGTTTGCTTGGCGGTACTATAGAGTCGGGACAGGGGACAAGTTCTATAGATGTAACATGGAATAACTCTGGAGGATTTACATTATCGGTAACAGAAACTGATGTTAATGGTTGTGTTGGGGAGGAATTAACTGTTTTGATTAATGTGATAATTAATTCAATAGAGGATATGAACAACAATAAAAAACTCATTAAAATTACAGATGTGTTGGGAAGAGAAAGAAAATTAGGAGTAGGCTCCCAATTGTTCTACATATATGAAGATGGCACAGTGGAGAAGAAAGTGGTAATTGAATAAAAGGAATTGATGGAGGAGTTTAAAGAAGAATAAAATGAAAAAAGTTGAATATATAAATGTCCTACACGAATACAAAAAAATTATAGTTACTAGAGTAAAATAATAAAGTTTAATGAGAAAATAGTGACCTAGGGAGGATTCGAACCCCCAACCCCCAGAGCCGAAATCTGGTATTCTATCCAGTTGAACTACTAGGCCATCTACGGCAAATCTACAAAAGAAGTTTAGCTCCACAATTTTTAGTTTTATTTAATGTTATCAAGTTAATATGTTTTAATATTGTAGTCTGATGAAAAAAACTGTCTTTTATCTTCAATTTATATCCCTCTCTTTTGCCATACAAGGACAAAACACTCCTATATATAACTGGCAAGAACATCTTTCCTACGGCAATGCAAAACACATTCTGGAAGTAGAAAATCACATCTATTGCGCTACTGAAAACGGGCTCTTCTATTACAATAAAGAAGATTATACCATCAACCGATTAAACAAAATAACAGGACTATCAGATGTTGGTGTTTCCGCAATGAATTATGATTCAGAAAATAATATTATCATAATCACTTACTACAATACCAATGTCGATCTTATAAAAGGAGATGACATTATAAATATCACAGATATAAAGGACAAGTTTATAACAGGAGAGAAAGAGATACATAATGTTGATATAGAAGAGGGTGTTGCATACTTTTCTACTAGTTTTGGACTGCTTTTAATGGATCTTAAAAAAGAAGAAATAATTGACACCTACAAAATAGGGGAGAACGGAAATTTTGTAGGTATAAACGATTGTTATATAGATGATACTTGCATTTTTGTTGGTACTACCGACGGAGTGTATTTTGCAGATAAAAACTCAAACACTTTATTTGATTTTAATAGTTGGACCAAACACCCCTCTCACCCTTCTGAAGTTTCTGAAATCATTGTAAATTCTTCGGGGATTTTGTTTAACAGTCAATATCCTTCTCTAAAAGTGAGAAACTGTAATGGATATTACCTAGAAATAGGCAGTATAATTAGTGTTTATCAAAATAATAATCTTATATCAGAAGTGTCTGCGGATTCAAATTTTAGTAACATACAAGATGCTTGGATGGATAAAGACAATATTCTTTGGATTGCAGACAGTTCTAACTCTTTATTAAAATACGAAAATTTTGAGTTTTCAGAAGTTATAAAACCAAATGGTCCGTCTTCAAATACAATTGAAAATATAAAGTTACAAGATAATTTCCTTTTTTTACTACATAACAATAGTAAAAACTCTGTTTCCAGAACAGGAGATATAATAGATTGGCTTCATTGGGATTATTTTTCAGAAGTTGTGTGTTCCGAAAAAATTGGATCAATAACCTATGTGGGGTCTTCAACGTCCGGATTAGCTAAAAAAGACGGACAACAAATAATAAGATACACTCCTGGGAACACACAAAACATATTAGACACAAATTATTATATTTCTAATCTTACATCAGATAGAGAGGGTAATTTGTGGGGGACGGTTTCTAATTCAGGTAAAACACTTTTTGTGAGAAGCTCTGATAATTATTGGACGTACTTTTTCATGCCCCAACTTCCCAACGATAGAGATATACGAAATTTAATTATTGATGATTATGGGCAAAAATGGGGGTCTGTACGGGCAAAAGGGTTGTTTGTATATAACGACAATGGAACAATTGAAGACAAGTCTGATGATCAATATAAAGTAATCACCACAAGTGTAGGAAATGGAAATTTGCCAAACCAGGAGGTCTACGCATTAGTAAGCGATTTAGATGGAAATGTCTGGGCAGGAACAAAAGAAGGGGTTTGTGTTTTTTATTCCCCTTCATCAGTATTTAGTGGATATAATTTTGATGCCCAACAAATAATTGTAGAGGAAAATGGCTTTGGACAATATTTACTAGAATCTGAAATTGTTTACTCTATAGCGGTTGATGGGGGAAACAGAAAATGGATTGGAACTTTAGAGTCTGGTTTATATTTACTATCAGAAGATGGAACCGAAGAAATTGAACATTTCACAAAAGAAAACAGTCCATTATTATCTAATACAATATTAGATATAGAATTAAACCACAAAACTGCTGAAATTTTTATTTCAACCGACAAAGGATTAATGAGTTTTAGAAATGATGCTACTAAAGGAAAAACAAATATTAATTCAGTTGATATTTTCCCAAATCCAGTGAGGGAAGATTATTACGGAAACATATCCATTAACGGAATTGCGTATGAATCCAATGTGAAAATAACTGATGTGAGTGGAAATTTAGTTTTTGAAACCACTTCAAATGGAGGAATGGCTATTTGGGACGGGACTGACTCAAATAATAACAGGGTGGGTACCGGAGTTTATCTGGTTTTTTGTTCTGATAAAGACGGGGGTGAAAAAGCTGTTGGCAAGATATTATTCATACACTAATGATTGAATCTACACAAGGTGTCTGTTTACACTATTATAAATACTCGGAAAACTCTGTGATTGCAAAAATATTTACTGAAAATTTTGGGCTTCAGTCCTATGTAATGAAGGGGGTTAGAAATAAAAAATCTAAAAACAAACTAAATATTTTACAGTCCTTAAATATTGTACAATTAGAAGTAACAAATAATAAAAAAAGGGAGGTTCAATATATAAAAGAAATTAGTCTCATTGGTAATACAAGCAACATAAATTCAGATATGAATAAAAGGTTCATTTCTTTATTTATTTCGGAAATTCTAATGAAAGTATTAGTAGAATCAGAAAAACAAATCCCTATATTTTCATTTATATGCGAAACTATTTATAAAATTAATGATGTTGAAAGTTTATCCAAAAATTTCTCCTTGCTTTTTCTTATTCAACTAAGCGGTTATTTAGGTTTTTACCCAAGTAAAGACAATGCTAATAAAAATATATTTGACCTAGAAAACGGATGTTTTACTAACAAAGCTGTATATTTTAATATTAGTGGTGATAATAAAGAATACTTTAGGTGTTTACTAACTAATAAAGAGGTCTCCATCCCCTATAAAAACCGAAAAGAACTACTTAAATCATTGCAGAAATATTATAATTTACATCATTATAATATCGAAAGCCTCAAGTCATATGAAGTAATTGAATCCTTAAGAACATGAAATATATAATTAGTTTGGTTTTTGTATTTTATTCTATTACTCTGGTTTCTCAAAAATATATAGTACAAAACTTAAATGGGGACAGGGTAGAAGGAGTTTTGTTTTACTCTGATGACAAGAGTCTTAGTTCTAACAAAACAGGCGAAGTCGACCTTTCTTCTTTTAATTTATATGATGAGATTGAAATATATCATATATCATATATGTACCAAAAAATAGTTAAGAAAAATATTAAAGACAAGATTATTATTTTAAAATCTAACCCTATAAAAATTAAAGAGGTTAGTGTTCATTCCTCTTTAAAAATGGAAGAAAACAAAACACAAGTTATTCAATTAAACAAAACAGAAATACAAGAGTCTCTATCTAAAAACCCTGCAGAATTACTTGAAAAATCTGTAGGGGTAAATGTGCAGAAAAGTCAGAATGGAGGGGGGTCTCCTAATATTCGTGGGTTTGAAGCAAATAGAATACTTTTGGTTGTAGATGGGGTGAAACTAAATAACACCATTTACAGGAGTGGTCACCTTCAAAACATCTTGAGTATTGACCCTTATATATTAGAAAGTGTTAGTGTTTTACATGGCCCTTCAAGTGTGTTTTATGGTAGTGGTGCTCTTGGGGGGTCTATAGTGCTCAATACATTAAATATTAAAAACTTACAAGAAAATAAAACTTCATTTACACAACAATTTGAAAGTTCATCCTCATCCGTTTCTTTAAATTTCTATAGCTTATATAAAAGTGGTAAAACATCATTTTTAAGCTCTGTAAGTTTAAAAAAATATGGAAATTTAAGAATGGGGAATAATCGATTTCATAATTATTCTGATTGGGGGGAGGAAAAGTTTGCAACTATTGGAGATGAGCAATTATATGGGGAGTATTCTCAAGTGGATATTACTCAAAAGACACATTTTCAGATTAATAAAAACTCTTATTTAGCTTTTAATTCTCAATATTCAACAACGTCAAATATCAATAGATTTGATAAATTAAATGATGTAACAAACAATAATCCAAAATATAAATATTGGTATTACGGGCCTCAAAGAAGAACCTTGCATTCTGTGGATTATAACAAAATATATAAAAGTATTATGAGTGATGATTTCAATATTCACCTCTCATATCAGGGGGTGGAAGAGAGTAGAAATATCCAAAAATTTGATGAGAACGTGATAATTAAACGAAAAGAGAGTATTAATATTTGTGATTCTAAATTAGATTTTAAAAAACAAATAAAGAAACTTAAAATTAATTACGGTGTTAGTAGTCGTTTTCAGGAGTTATCATCTGTTGGTAAAAGTCATTTTGAAGATGGAGATATTAGTTTTGCTACAAGTAGATATCCTGATGATGGAAGTACTGATGTTAATTTTTCTTCCTTTTTACATACAGAATTTAATTTATTTGAAAATTTAAAGTGGTATAACGCGCTGCGATATGATTACAATAAAATTTCCATGTGCTTTTCTGAAGAAAATCCATTTAACTTAGGAGAAAATCTAAGCCTAGTAAATAATAATTATTCCGCAAGTAGTAATTTTTTTTTTAGTTCAAACAATAATAGTTTTTTGAGCCTTTCCGTGTTTAACTCTTTTAGAAATCCTAACATAGACGATATAGGTAAGGTTTTTTCTAAAACTCAAGGGATTGTAGTTGTCCCTAATTTAAATTTAAAATCTGAAAAAATTGTTACGTCTGAGCTTATATGGAAATATATATCAAACTTTACAACATTTGAAGTGGTTCTTTTCCATAATAGTTTAAAGGACGCTATAGAAAAAAGGGAGTTTACTTTTAATGGACAAGACTCCATATTATATGATGGCGAGATGATGAAGTGTATTGCAAATACAAATATCAATTCTGCTAAAATGAATGGGTTTAATCTAAATCTAAAACAAAATGTTTCTAAAAACCTATTTGTTTCTACCACAACTTCTTTTGTAAAATCATTAAGTTCAGACTCTCTTCCTTTAGCTCACATCCCCCCTTTTTCAGCAAGAGGAAACATTAGTTATATATTTAAAGATCAGTCTAAACTCTCTTTTTATAGCAATTTTAACGGATGGAAAAGGGCGGAAGATTTTGATGTGAATGGGGTAGACAACTTAGAGGAAGCTACTGTAGACGGAACTCCATCATGGATTACTTTTAACACAACATATTCTAAGAAAATTAAATCTTTAATTGTTTCCTTTTCCTGTGAAAACATATTTGATGTTCATTATAAAACTTTTGCTTCGGGAATTAGTGCTAGTGGAAGAAATTTTATATTAAATTTACAATCTCAATTTTAAACTTTTATAAAAATGAAAAAATCTTTTATTCTAAACTTGTTTATTCTGGTTTCTCTGGTTTCTTATTCCCAAACTTGGGAAGAAAATGCTTTAAACGAAAATAAAAACGCTACATTTTTTGACCTTAAGAAATCATTTGATGATTATAGGAGTTTGATTCCTTACACTAAAGGAAATGGGTATAAGCCTTATGCGAGAACAATAGATTTTTTAGAACCTAGAGTAGATGAGGATGGATTTTTTCCTGGAAATGCTTTATGGGATGAATGGTTGACAATTAAAAATAATCAAACCTCAAAATCTTCATCCAATTGGAATCCTCTTGGGCCTTTTGATGTTCCAATTATTCTTTCAAATAATAAAAAAAGAGGGAATGGTAGAATTAATTGTATTGAGTTTGACCCGTTTAATGAAAATGTTTTTTGGGTTGGATCTCCTGGGGGGGGGCTATGGAAGACTAGTGATGGTGGTTTGAGTTGGAATACCAATACCGATAATTTGCCTGTTTTAGGAGTTTCAGACATTTTAATTCATCCTACAAATACAGATATTATGTATATAGCTACAGGTGACGCTCACGGAGGTGATACTTATTCAATTGGAGTATTAAAAAGTACGAACGGAGGAGTTACTTGGGATACTACGGGACTTAGTTACAATGTAAGTCAGTCTAATGAGATAAGTAAATTAGAAATGAACCCTAACTATCCTGATAGTATTTTTGCTGTGACAGGGGATAATATTCTACTAACTGTAGATGGGGGGGGTAGTTGGACTATTGTTGGTCCCAATGGAAGGTGGAGAGATATACACTACAAACCTGGAAACACTAATGTTTTATATGCAATGAAGCAAACAAGTGGAAGTTCAAACGTCTATCGTTCTATTGATGCTGGTGCCACATGGCAAGTTTGTAACAATGGTGTTTCAAATAGTAATAAAAGAAGACCTTTAATTGCTGTAACACCTGCAAATCCTGAAGTGGTATATGCTTTATTCTCAGATAATGGATGGGGGTTTCATGGTATATACAAATCAATAGATGGTGGTGATAACTGGAGTTTACAATCAAATACACCTAATATTCTTGGTAGAGATACTGATGGAACTTCTACAGGGGGGCAATCATGGTATGATATGAGTTTAGCGGTTTCTAATGAAGATGAAAATCATTTATATGTTGGTGGGATAAATTTATGGGAATCAACTGATGGAGGAATTACATGGGAGGTTTCTGGAAGTAGTGGTAATAGTTCTGATTATTCTTACATGCACGTAGATCAGCACGCGACTGAATTTAATCCACTAAACAACATTGCTTACGCTGGGAATGATGGGGGTTTATATAAATATTTTAATATTTTAAATACTTGGTTAGATATTAGTGATGGTCTGGAAATTTCTCAATTTTATAAAATTGGATTGTCTAAAATCGATGATTATACGCTTGTTGTTGGAGCTCAAGATAATGGAACAGAAAGATTGTCTGGAGCTACTTGGGACGCTATTAGAGGGTCTGATGGAATGGAGTGTATTATTGATCATTATAATGATGACATTATTTACTCGAGTTCTCAATATGGAGGGTTAAAAGTAACATATAACGGAGGTGTTGATTGGGATAATATAAAACCTGTTAATTATGAAGGGGCGTGGGTAACGCCCTACAAAATGCACCCACTAGACAATAATGTTTTAGTTGTTGGATATAATGTTGTTTATAAAACTAATACAGCTGCTGCCGCTTGGGATTCTATATCTCCAACATATGGACAATTAAAAACTATTGCTTTAGCTCCTTCCGACTTGAATTATATATACGCTGCGACATATTCTGGTTTATGGGTAACAAAAGATGATGGAAACAGTTGGGATTATATAAAAACGGGGTTGCCCGCTGGTAACATATCGGATGTAACAGTATCTAATATAAATCCTGATAGGGTTTTTGTTACGCTTTCATCTTTTAATGCAAACGACAAAGTGTTTGAAAGTAATGACGCTGGAGATACCTGGACAAATATTTCTGGCACACAATTACCAAATCTTCCTGTAAACTGTATTGTTTTTCAATCTTATGCAAAAGATGATTTATATATAGGAACAGATATAGGCGTGTATCATAGAGACAGTACAATGACTGAATGGCAATTATTTAACACAGGCCTTCCACATGTAAGTGTTCGTGAATTAGAAATACAATATTCTGCGGGTAAAATTAGAGCCGCCACTTTTGGAAGGGGGGTATGGGAAAGTGATTTAAATTCATTTCCCGCTTCTATAAATTCAGTAAATCCAGATTTAATTAAAATTTTTCCAAATCCTGTGAATAATCTTTTAACTGTGAGCGCGCCATATACGTTAACAAACAGCTTTATTAAAATATATTCAGTTACCGGGCAATTAGTTATAGAGGAGAACCTAGTGTCTGAAAACACTAATATCCTATGTAAAGATCTTACAGAGGGTGTATATATTTACAAGGTCTTAAATGGAGATATTGTGATAAAAACAGATAAGTTATTTGTCCATTAAAGAATAGCTTCAAAAGTCCTTACATAATCTCTTTTACTCTCGTTAGGATAAAAAACTAATCCTAAAGAAATTATAATTCTATCTTCAATATATCTTGATTTCATAATAAATGGCCCTGCCATGAAACCGTTTTTAAGTGTCCACATTCCTCTGTAAAGTCCATCTGACTGGGTTAATGGTGTTTTACTATCTAACTGAACATATGTTCCATCCGCCCCACCCTTCACTTGTACTGCCAAAACAGAGTCGGTAATACGAATTATTTCATTTTGAATATTGTCTTGTTTGGGATTAATTTCATAAACTAAGATATATTTTAAAAGATCTTGTTTTTCATTAAAGGAGTGAAAATCTGAAATAAATATCTCTTCATTTTTTAATGAAACAGTATATTCTGTAGGTAAAAATATATCAATACCAAAATTTTCTTTTATGTATCTTCTTGCTTCTGTATTATGACCGTTTTTATAAGTGTACTTTATATTTTCTAGCTCCTTTCGATTTAAAAAATTTAATGCTTTGTTACAAGATTTTTCAAATATCGATTTATCTGACTTAGAGTCTAAATACATTACAATTTGGGCTTTAGCCCATTTATTTTTTGTGTATGAATCTTTTATTCCTTCTCCAACAAAAATTATGTTTTTATGTGTCCGAAAAAACCTGCTAAATTCAGAAGGATTAATTTGAACCAAATTAAATAAACGTTCTGATTGTGGAAGTCCAGGTATTTCTATTTCAAAAGTGTTTTTTAGTATTTTTCCAATAGAGCCCTCCCATTCCTTGTCCTGAATAACTAATATAATTTCATTCTGTTTCCCCGTGTTTTCTGAAAGCATTCTCTTTTTTTCTGAAATATTATTACACGAAAACAATACTATAAAACTCAGTATTATAAAATTAATTTTCATCTGGTATATATAAAATTAGTTGATCTCCTATCGATAAGTTATCCGAATGTAGTTTATTCCATTGTTTAATATTTGGAACGGTTAATCCGTATTCTCTTGCAATTTTACCTAAATAATCTCCCTTTTGCACTACGTAAACTAATCTAATTTCATCAACTAAAATTTCTTTGTTGTCAACTTTTTCTAAATATTCATAAAAATAATCTTCATTTCTAACCACGTCCATCAGCACATCTGATGGTAAGTAAATTATTTCTCCCTCTGGTAAGATTTCAGTTTTAAAAGAAGGGTTTAAATAGTTTAGAGTTTCGATTGAAACACAAAACATATTGGAAACTAGAGAATATGGAGTTTGTCTTTTAAAAGATATCGTGTCTCTTTCAGAAACTTTTAAATGAGCGTCAAAAACCTCTATTTCAAGTTCTTTATAAAAGGACATAACATAACTTACAGCTATAAACTTAGGTATATACCCTTGAGTTTCTTTTCTTAAGTGGGGGCGTAATTCCCAAAAATCAGATAATTCAGTTTTTGCCATTACTCTTTTTAAATAACCAGGACCCCCATTATAAGCTGCTAGTACTAAATTCCAATCTCCAAACATATTATACAAGGACTGAAAATAAGTGCATGCTGCGATAGTAGATTTTAAAGGGTCTTGCCTTTCATCAATATATGAGGTTACATTTAAACCATATTCTTTGCCTGTAGGGTACATAAACTGCCATAATCCCGTTGCTCCAGATCTACTTCTGGCTTTTGGATTTAATGATGATTCTACAATTGCTAGATATTTTAACTCTAAAGGAATTTGAAACCTATCTAACTGCTGTTCCATCATTGGGAAATAATAAGCAGAAATCCCTAACATTCTATTTATTAGTTTTAAATCCTTGCCTAAATATCTGTCAATGTAAAATTTTGTATATTTATTATAAGTAAAATCCATTGGAGAAGAGTCGTCTAGGGATTGCATTCTTTTTAAAATTATATCTTCCTCTAGTGAAAGGTCTAAAGCCTGGGGGTTATTTAAACTTAATGTGTCTGATAAGACGTCTATCTCATTAATTGGGTTTGTCTGAGCAAGTAAAAGATGGAAATGTACAAAGCTTAAACATATGATTAAATAGATTTTGTTTAAGAACATATATATTATAAATCATTTATAATTTGTGAAGAAAAGGACAGCAAATCTCTTTCGGTAAATTTTTTAGATAGTAGTTGTAATCCAAATGGTAAGCCGTTAGAATGTTTGTATAAGGGTAGTGATATAGCTGGATTACCAGTAATATTTGCTTGTACCGTAAATATATCTTCTAGGTACATTACTGTTGGGTCCTTTTGTTTTATCCCAATATCAAATGCTGTATGTGGAGTTGTAGGTGTTAAAATAAAATCAAAGTCTTTTAATAATTCCTTTGTCATATTTTGAACCAATCTTCTAACTTGTTGAGCCTTCTTATAGTAAGCGTCTTTATATCCAGCACTTAATACAAAGGTTCCTAACATAATTCTTCTTTTTACCTCATCTCCAAATCCTTCAGTTCTTGATTTTACATATGTTTCTTCTAAGTCTTTAGGTTTTTCTGTTCTATATCCATAATGCACTCCATCAAACCTCGCAAGGTTTGATGAGGCTTCTGCTGTGGTTAACACATAATATGTGGGGACTAAAAAATCTAAATATGGGAAAGAAACATATTCTATTGTATGTCCTTTTTTTTCTAATTCTGTAATTGTTTTTTCAACTTTTTGTTTCACCTCAATATCTATTCCATCACGTTCTAAACAATCCTTTAAAACAGCTATTTTTTTTGTTTCTTTTTTCAAAAAATTAGAATACTCATCTACTTTTTTAGAAGAAGAAGTGCTGTCTCTTTCATCTTTTCCCGAAATAACCTCTAAGATTAATGCTGAATCCTCAATGTTATTAGTTATCGTTCCAATTTGATCAAATGAAGAGGCGTATGCTATCAATCCATAACGGGAAACTCTTGAATAGGTTGGTTTTAAACCAACTAAACCACAAAACGCTGCTGGTTGACGAATTGAACCTCCGGTATCTGAACCCAATGCAGCTAAACACATATTAGCCGCTACCGCTGCTGCTGACCCCCCAGACGAACCCCCTGGAACTTTAGTGGTGTTATGTGGATTTCTTACAACTCCATTTACAGAGTGTTCATTTCCACTACCCATAGCGAACTCATCACAATTCAAATTTCCTATTATTATAGCGTCTTCTTCTAACAATCTTTCAATGACGGTTGCATTATACAAAGATTTAAATCCTGCTAAAATTTTAGAAGACGCTGATACATTTTGATTTTTGATACAAATATTATCTTTTATACCAATTACCATTCCAGCTAATTTTCCAGCTTTTCCTTCAGTGATTTTTTTATCTACTTTCTTAGCTGTTTGTAAAGATTCTTCAGAAAAAACATCTACAAATGCATTAATTTCAGAGTTCTTTTCTAATATCGTTTTTTGGTAATTTTTAACAATATTATAGCAAGAAGTTTCCTTACTCTTAATTGCTTTTATTGTCTCATTATAAGAGGTGTAATTTTTCAATTCAAAGGTTTTGAAGATTAATTTTCGTCCTTTTCTTCTAACTCTTTGCTAGTGTCGTTTTTAGCGTCTTTAAACTCCTTTATACCCTTGCCAAGCCCTTTCATTAATCCTGGTAATTTTTTTCCACCGAATAATAATAATACAATTAACAAAATAATTAACCATTCTGGACCTCCGGGTAAACCTAATAATAAAGTTGGATTCATAATATTAATTTTTATGCAAATTTAGGATAAATTTTATTATTTGGCCTTGTAAAGCCATTTTACTGGATTTTGTGTTTCTTTTCCTTTCCAAATTTCAAAATGAAGTTCTGTTTCTCCTTGTAATTCAGAGGTTACAACTGTTCCTAGTTTTTGTTTTGAAATAACTTTTTCCCCGGCTTTTACAACTACATCTTTTAATCCGGAATAAACTGTAAAGTAACCACCGTGGGACACAAGAATTGCCTTCCCCTTTCCTTTTATCAAAAATATTCTTGAAACAGTTCCGTCAAAAACCACCCTGACAGACTGTTCCTCATCTGTTTGGAAATTAATTCCATTATTTTTTGTTTCTACACCGGCAATATGTTTGTTTGTCTGTATTCCATACCTTTCTGTAATAATTCCTTTTTCTAATGGCCAGGGGAGGAGCCCCTGATTAGAGGCAAAATTTGCAGACAGCTCCATTGCTTCTGGGGTAAGGGGAGATCCTGTGTTGTTGTTTTCTGCTTCTGCTCTTGCCTTTCTTATTTCTTCCTCTATAATTTTCTTTATTTCTTCTTCTATTGCTTTAGATTCTTTCTGTTTAACTAAAAGTTCGTTTCTGTAAAACTGCTCATTTTCTTTAATTCTTGAAACTATTTCTGAATTTCTAATTTTTTCTGACTCTAGTGTTTCTGTTTGACTGTTCTTTTCAGAAAAGAATACTTCCTTTGCTAACTTTGCTTGTTGTAAATTCTCCTTTGTTTCTTCTAACTCTGACTTTGTGTTTTTTAACTCCTTTGTAATAATTTTAATTTTCTTTATCTGATTTACCCTATGTAGTGTAAGTTGTTTTAAATATTGTTTCCTTTTAAATAGTTGATTTAAATCTGTAGAAGAAATAAGAAAGTAAGTTTCATTATAGGTGTTGTTCCAAATATGAGATTGGTAAATTAATTTGGAATATACCTGTTTTGATAAAGACAGCTCATCTTCTTTCATTAAAATTTTTATTTCGATATCTTCAATGTCTCTTTCTATTTTATTAATATTAAAATTTTGAATATTAATAGACTTCTCAAGATTGGAAAGAAGTTGGAGATGTTGATTAATTTTTTTATTTGAAAGTTTTAATTGATTTAAAGCTGTGTTTTTTTTCTTCTTTTCTTTTTTTAACTTTTTATTTGTGTCTTTTATTTCTTGTTCAAGTTGCTCTTTCTCCTTTTTTAACTGCTCTTTACTTTGGGGGTACAGGTCGTTTAGTGAAAATACACAGATTACAAAAAACAAATATTTAGTTAACTTTAACATATGAAGATGGTATTTTAAAGCTTAATAACGAATTTTTATTAAACTCAATTTTTGAAAAATCTATATTAGCAATAAATTTTTCTTCAGAGCTTATTTCTATATATAAGTTTTTTGGATAGTATGATTTTATGTCTTCAAAAAAAGAATAGTTAGTAAAAGTAATGGTTAGTTTTTTGTTCTCATTATCTGATAATTCCATTTTTTCAACTCTATAAAGGTTGTTTATAATATATGTAGCGTATTCAGATTTAGAAATATATTTTCCAATTTTTGATTTATCTGGAACAATTCTAGAATTGAGCATCCTGGGTGATGAAAACAATATTTCTTGAATTTGAAAGTAGTTTATATCCGTTTTGACCACATTCTTTATATGAGAAATGGGTTTTACAAAATATGTTTTATCTATTCTGTTCATAAAATAAATAGAGTCTGGGGTTATCATTGTTCTTAAGATTTCAATTCCTAAAGGAGCTTTTAAAGAAATCCAAATTACACTGTCTTTTTTAACACGAATAATGGAATTAATTTCTGTTTTTTCACCTTCTTTATTAATTTTTATTTTTGAATTTAAAGAAACCCTATCGGGAGATATATTTAATTCTGTTATTTTATTTTCAATATTATACGTTTGATCGGATGGTTTTTCAACTAATATATTATTGTTTTTTAACAAAGAACATGAAGAAAATCCAAAACATAAAAGCAATATGAAAATGTGTTTATTCACTGTCAAACTCTTTAGCTTTTAATTTATATTTTTTCGCATCTTCCAGCTCACCTAATTCAGTTAGAATATCTGACAGGTGATTGTAAAACGTTTTACTCTCTGCTAAATCAATTGCTTGTAGCATAAAAACTTTAGCAGATTCATAATCTTTCATTTTATATAATATCCAAGCGTAAGTATCTAAATAATTTGCTTCTTCAGGAAATAACTCTAGGGTCTTTTTGGACATTTGTTTAGCTTTTTCCAGGTTTTCACCTCTTAAAGAAAGGTAATAGGCATAATTATTTAAAACTGTTACATTTTCCGGTAAATACTCTAAAGCTAAATCATATGATTTATCTGAATTATTGTAGTCTTCTAATTCATTATATGTGTTTCCTAAAATAGAATACATTTCAGACGATAATGTGGGATTGTCAAACAGAAAATTGACCCCAACCCCTAAAGTTTCTATTGTTTTATTATATTCTTGATTATAAAAATATGCCAAACCATTTAAATAATAAAAAGTAGGATTGGTTGGAAACAACTCTAAAGCGGCTTCAGAATCTGTAATAAGATTTTGAATTCGGTTTTTTTGCAACTCTAAGAAAAGTAAATCAATCCACGCGTCTTGTTGATTAGGATTAATTTCCACCACTTTTTTATAGTAGGATATAGAGTTGTCAATATCCTTAGTTATCCTAAGTAAATCAGCATATATATAATTCGACATCTCGTTATCCGGGTGGTTATCTACAAAAATCTTACTTAACTCTAATACAAAGTCTATATCTTCAAGATTGTTTTCATAAATTGGAGTTAATAAGGGTCCTATCTTTCTTACTTTAGATTGAGCGTCTATTTTGTTGGATTTGAATGCAATCTTAAGTTCTTTTTGATATTCTGGGATATTTCCATTTTGTAAATAAAAATCTGAGAGTGTTAGGTGTACCGCGCCAGAACCGGGATTTATTTCAGAGAGTTTTTTTAGGGTTTCAAAAGCTTTATCAAAATTATTATCTAATATATAACAATCCGAAAGCATCTCATAAATCTGTATGTCATATGGATTTTTCTTTAAAAATAACTCCAACTCTTTTGCAGCACTTTTAAAGTCCTTCAGTTCTATATAAATCTTATATTTTTGAGTGCTTGTATAATGATTTAAACCCTTAAACTTCTCTAATGAGTTATAGGTTTTTATAGCAGACATTAAATCATTGTTATACAAATAACAAATAGCAAGTTCCAAATAATAGTCTTCCGTTTTATTGTCTTGCTTTATCAAGTTTTTATAAACTCTTATAGCCTCATAAAACTTTTTGTTTGAAAATAAATTTTCAGCATAAAACAAAGCGTACCATTTATTTTTAGGAGATAAAGTATATGATGTTTTAGAATGTTTTAAACTTTCTGATAGATTGTCTTGGATAAAGTAAATCTGGGACAATTCATAATGAGGGCTAGCTTGTGTTCCGTCTATTTTAATACACTTTTCAAAATACTTAATTGCTTGGTCGTAATTTTCTAGAGATTTTTGTTTTAAAGCAGAATAAAAGTTGATTTTATATTGATACTCATTCTTTGACCTGTCTTCTTTTAGATGTTTGTTTTTTGTGACATTTCTCTTTGATCCTCCTGGAAAAAAAGATTTTTTTTGTGCGTTAACTGTTATAACACACAAGAGAAAAGTAAAAAATATAAAAAGTGTTTTCTTCATTATTTTACTTGAGAAAAATCTCCAATACTTACTTCTTGATTTATATTATTGCCATTAAATAGTGATTTATTCCCAATCATAGAGTTATTTAAAATTGCTTCTTTTACAAAAGTGTCATTTTGAATAATTGATTTTGTAATAACGCTATTTTCTATAGTTGTATTGCCTCCTATAGACACATGAGGTCCTATTTTAGAGTTTTTAATAACAACATTTTCTCCAATAAAACAAGGCTCTATAATTTCTGAGTCTTCTATTTTAGAAGAGTTTGATATAATGTTTCCATTATATTCCAAAACTCTCTCGTTAGTATATACGGTTGCTTTCTTATTTCCGCAATCCAACCATTCATCAACTTTTCCGGGAGAAAAATTAGTTCCTTTATTTTTCATGTTCTCTAAAGCGTTTGTTAATTGGTATTCTCCGTTATCTTTTATATTATTATCTAATAAATATTGTAGTTCGTTTTTAAGGAACACACCATCATTAAAGTAATAAATTCCAATTATAGCTAAATCTGAAACAAAAGTTTGGGGCTTTTCCACAAAATCTGTAATTATGTTATCTTTATTTAACTTCACTACTCCAAAATCAGAGGGGTCGTCAATTTGACTTACCCAAATTATTCCATCCTTTGAATTGTCTAACGTAAAATCTGCTTTAAATAAAGTATCAGCAAATGCTACTACACAATTTCCTTCTAAAGATTCTTTTGCACATAAAATTGCATGAGCAGTGCCGAGGGGTTTGTCTTGATGATAAATCGATCCTTTTGCTCCCAATCCCTCCGCAACTTTAATTAAACTATCCTCTACCTCTTGTCCAAAATCACCTATTATAAAAGCTATTTCTTCAACTTCTTTCCCACAAACTTTGACAATATCTTCTACTAACCTCTGTACTATTGGCTTTCCAGCAACTGGGATTAATGGTTTTGGTATTGTAAGTGTATGTGGTCTTAATCGGGACCCCCTCCCAGCCATTGGTACTATTATTTTCATTTCTTTATTTTTTATTTTAACCCTGTACTTCCAAAACCTCCAGAACCTCTTTCGGTTTCTTCAAGAGTTTCTACTTCAAACCAATTAACTTGTTCGTGTTTAGATAGAACCATCTGAGCTATTCTTTCTCCATCTTCTATAATAAATTCCTCATCTGATAAATTCACTAATATAACACCAATCTCTCCTCTGTAATCTGCATCAATTGTGCCAGGAGAGTTTAATACAGTTATACCTTTTTTAAAAGCCAAACCGCTTCTTGGTCTTACCTGGGCTTCGTAACCAATAGGTAACTCCATAAATATTCCTGTTCTTACAATTGTTCTCGATAGAGGTTTTAGTAATATTGGTGCATCAATATTTGCTCTTAAATCCATTCCTGCTGAAGCAATTGTCGAATAATTTGGTAAATCGTTTTTGGATTTGTTTACTACTTTTACTTTCATTTTTAATCAAATAATTTTGGGTTTGAAATTACTGCTTTTTTAGGTTTTTCTAACACAAAAGCAATTGTTATAAAAATCAATATGTATATTATTTTAAGTATTATTCCTATGTTAAAATAAATACTTGAGAAGAACAACGTCGATACAAGTATCAAATAAAAAGAAATTCTTTTAATTGGATAGGGTATTCTATAATGTTTTCTTCCTAAAAAATAGGAGGTTGTAGTCATACAAAAATAACAAACAAGTGTAGCCCAAGCTGAACCTACAAAACCAATAATGGGTATTAAAATAAAATTAAGACTTAGGGTTATGATTGCTCCAAAGATAGATAGGTATGCTCCGTATTTTGTTTTCTCAGAGAGTTTATACCATATTGAAAGATTATAATAAATCCCCAATAAAAGATTAGCTGCTAACAAAATAGAAACAGTTAAAAACCCTCTGTCATCATGATAATTACTTCCTAAAAATAGAATAATAAAATCATACAACATTGTTACTACCAAAAATATAAATGAAGTGATAATTACAAAATACTTCATTACATCTGCATATGTTTTTCTTGAGTTTTTTTCTTTTTCTTGTGCAAAAAAGAAAGGCTCTGCAGCAAATCTAAAAGTTTGGATAAACAATACGATTAGTATAGATAGCTTGTAGAAAGCTCCATACAAACCAATTTCTGCAGAAGCATTTATGGTATCTGGTAGTAGGTGTTTTAATAACACCCTGTCAATTGTTTCGTTTGTCATACCAGCCAAACCAGCTACTAACAAAGGTAAAGCGTAAATCATCATTTGACGCCAGATTGATTTATCAAATATCCAAACTGATTTTATCATTTCAGGTAACAACATTAAAAAAGTAACCGCACTAGCAATTAAATTTGCAACAAAAATATATCCAACTCCATAACCTTCAGAATAAACAGAATTTACAAAATCTACGGAAGGAAGTCCTTTTTCTATTGCGTAAGGACAGTAGATAATGAAAAATAGATTTAAACCTATATTAATAAAGATGTTTACAAGTCTTATTAAAGCAAATCTTGTTGCGTTATTTTGTTCTCTCAATTTAGCGAATGAAATTGCGGATACAGCATCTAAACCAATAATTAATGCGAAAAATTGAATGTAATCCGTATTATTTGGGTATTGTAGCCAGTTAGCAATAGGGATTGTAGATGAAAAAATAATAAATATGAAAATAGAAGATGTTACAAGTAGTGATATTAATGCCGTACTGTAAACCGTTCTTTTGTTTGGTACTTTTTGCGAATATCTAAAAAAAGCGGTTTCAATTCCGTAAGTAAGTATTACAACCAAAAAAGCTACATAAGCATAAAGTTCTGTTACTATTCCATATTCTTCTGGTAAAAAATAACGAGTATATAGAGGTACTAATAAGTAGTTTAGTAGTCTGCCGACCACACTACTTAAACCGTAAATTACAGTTTGTCCTGCTAGTTTTTTAAGTGGATTCAATTAAAAATTTGCTTTTCTTTTTTCTAAAAATGCTGTTGTACCTTCTATAAACTCATCTGTTCCAAAACACTTTCCAAATTCCTTCTTTTCTATCTCATAACCATTTACACCATCAATAAAACCAGCATTTACTGATTTTATTGCAGAAGCAATTGCGTTAGGTGAATTTCTGGATATTTTGGATGCAATTTTTTCGCAATTTGATATTAGTTTTTCTTGATCACAAGTGTCATTTACCAAACCATAATTTAATGCTTGTTCAGCTGAAATCATGGATGCTGTGGAAATCATTTCTAATGCCTTTCCTTTTCCTACCAAATTCGCAAGTCTTTGTGTTCCCCCATAACCAGGGATAACACCTAAAGATACTTCTGGTAATCCCATTTTAGCGGTTGTACATGCAAGTCGGATATGGCAAGACATAGCTAGTTCCAAACCACCCCCAAGAGCAAAACCATTTATCGCTGCTATGGTTGGTTTTGAACAGTTTTCTAATAGATCAAATAATAATTCCTGACCTTTTCTGGCTAATTTTTCTCCTTCTTCTATATTAAAATCAGCAAATTCCTTAATGTCTGCACCCGCAACAAATGCTTTATCTCCACTACCTGTAATTAAAATACATCTAACTTCTTTTTCTGCCTCAGAATATGTAATTGCATTGTGTAATTCCTTAATCGTTTCTGAATTTAAAGCGTTTAATTGTTTTGGTCTGTTTATTGTAATATAGGATATTTTGTTTTCTACCCCAATTAAAATGTTGTTGAATTCCATTTGTTATTATTTATTTTTACAAATATAGTATTTCGGTATTTTGAATAATTAAAAACCCCCTACGAAATGTAGAGGGTTTTTAACAATAGTATTTTAGTTTATGTTATCCATTTAACGCTTCAGCTCCTCCTACAATTTCTAGAATCTCTCCTGTAATTGCAGCTTGCCTTGCTTTGTTATATGATAAAGTTAATTCTTTTTTAAGTTCACCAGCGTTATCTGTCGCTTTATGCATTGCTGTCATTCTAGCTCCATGCTCAGATGCGTGAGAATCTAATACCGCTTTAAAAAGTTGTGTTTTTAATGATTTTGGTATTAAGTTTTCTACGATATCTTTCTGATTCGGTTCAAAAATATAATCTCCAATGGGGGCTTCTGAATCTTCAGCGGAATCAACAGGTAAATACTGTTCGTCCATAACTATTTGGGTCGCTGCATTTTTAAACTGATTGTATAATAAAACCACCTTGTCGTATTCTGAATTTGTAAATGATTCCATGATTGATTTTGCAATTTCAGATGTATTACTATATGTTAAATCAGAATACAATTCATCATGAGTGGAAATTACATTGTAACCATTCTTTGTAAAGTGTTCTGAAGATTTTCTTCCAATAGATAATATGTCTATTCCTAGATTTTTAAAATCTCCCTCCATCAAAGATTTTGCTTTCTTAATAATATTTGCGTTAAACCCCCCACAAAGACCCCTGTTTGAAGTAACTATAACCAATAGCACATTCTTTAATTCTCTGTTTTCAGAATAAACACCGCCTTCTGAACTATCTAAAGTCGAACTTAAATTTACTAATAATTCTGTAAGTTTATTTGCATATGGCCTCATTTGAGTAACCGCATCCTGAGCTCGTTTTAATTTAGCTGCAGATACCATTTTCATAGCAGATGTAATCTGCATAGTTGATCCTACAGAAGTAATTCTAGAACGTATTTCTTTTAGGTTCGCCATAAATTAATTGTCATATTTTTGAGAAAGATCAGCCGCTACTTTCTCAAGAGTAGATTTAATTTCATCTGTTAGTTTTCCTGCGGCTAAAGCATCTAAAGTATCTTGGTGTTTTGCGTGGAGGAAAGAGATAAACTCGGTCTCAAATTCTTTAATCTTATTTACTGGTACATCCATCAATAAGCCATTTGTACCACAGTAAATAATAGCTGCTTGTTCTTCAACTCTTAACGGGGAATATTGTGCTTGTTTTAATATTTCTACATTTCTTTTACCTTTTTCAATAATAGCAGTAGTAGCAGCGTCAAGGTCAGAACCAAACTTAGCAAAAGCTTCTAACTCTCTGTATTGCGCTTGGTCTAATTTTAAAGTACCTGAAATCTTTTTCATTGACTTAATCTGAGCTGAGCCACCTACTCTAGATACTGAAATACCAACATTAATTGCTGGGCGGACTCCAGACAAGAAAAGGTTAGACTCTAAGAAAATTTGTCCATCGGTAATTGAAATTACATTCGTTGGAATATATGCTGAAACATCTCCCGCTTGTGTCTCAATAATTGGAAGTGCTGTTAAAGAACCTCCTCCTTTTACCTTGCCTTTTAAAGACTCTGGTAAATCATTCATCTGAGACGCAATAGTATCATCATTAATAACTTTTGCAGCTCTTTCTAATAATCTTGAGTGTAAATAGAAGACGTCTCCTGGATAAGCCTCTCTTCCTGGGGGTCTTCTAAGTAATAAAGAAACTTCTCTATATGCAACAGCTTGTTTTGATAGATCATCAAAAACAATTAAAGCTGGTCTACCAGTATCTCTGAAATATTCTCCAATAGCCGCTCCTGAAAGTGGTGCATAAAACTGCATTGGAGCTGGGTCTGCAGCGGATGCCGCTATAATAACAGTATAAGCAAGAGCTCCAGCGTCTTCTAATGTTTTAGCAAGCGCTGCAACGGTAGAGTTTTTCTGACCAACAGCAACATAGATACAAAAAACTGGCTCTCCTTTGTCATAAAATTCTTTTTGATTAATAATTGTATCAATAGCTACAGCTGTTTTACCTGTTTGTCTATCTCCAATAATTAACTCTCTTTGCCCTCGTCCTATAGGAATCATAGCATCAACAGCTTTTAATCCTGTTTGTAGCGGTTCGTTTACAGGCTGTCTATAAATTACACCAGGAGCTTTTCTTTCGATAGGCATCTCAAATGTTTCCCCTTTAATAGGCCCTTTTCCATCTATGGGGTTACCCATTGTGTCTACCACTCTTCCTAACATTCCTTCTCCTACCTTAATAGATGCTATTTGATTAGTTCTTTTTACGGTATCTCCTTCTTTAATTCCTTTGGAAGCTCCCAACAATACCGCTCCTACATTATCTTCTTCCAAATTCAGAACAATTGCTTTAAGTCCGTTGTCAAATTCAATTAATTCTCCGGATTGAACATTGGTAAGCCCATAAATACGAGCAATACCATCTCCAACCTGTAATACTGTTCCAACTTCTTCTAATTGAGCCTCTGATTTAAAGCCTGAAAGTTGTTGTCTTAAAATTGCTGATACTTCAGCTGGTTTTACTTCTGCCATTGTTTTAGTTTTTATTTTTAGAAGTCCTTTATATAAAGGTTTTTGTTAAACGTTTTCCTTAATTCTTTTATATCTCTTATTACACTAGCGTCTAATTGCTTGTCTCCAACTTTTACAACCATACCGCCAATTATGTTTTTATCAATAATTTCTGATAACTCTACATCTGATTTTCCATTCTTTTTTACATAATCAAGTATTTCAGATTTAGTAATGTCATCTATAGGGTTAGCGGTTGTAAGTGTAACTGTTTCTATATTTTTTTGTGATTTATATAGAGAAATAAAACTTTTAGCTATACCCGCTAAGTACATTTCCCTTTTTTTAGTAGCGATAATGTGTATAAAGGCCATTGTTATATCCGAAACTGATTTTGAAAATATTTCAGTTAAAATAGATATTTTTTTGTCTGATTTTACAATTGGACTTTTTAATAATAATGACAAATCTTTATTTTCAGAACAGACGGCAACAACATGTTTCATATCAGAAAGTGTTGCTTCTAAAGTGTCTTGCTCCTCTACTAAAAGAAGTAACGATTTTGCATATCTAGATGATAGTCTTGTCGATTTCATTTTAATACTAGTTAAGTTCTGCTTCTTTTAAAGCTTTAGAAACTAATTCTTTTTGTTTATCAACATCTTTTAATTCTGACTTTAGAACCATTGTAGCCATGTCAATTGAAAGATCCGCTACTGAATTTTTTAACTCAGTAATCGCTTTCATCTTTTCGTTATTAATTTGTTCTTTAGCTGAAGTTAGAATTTTATCCGCTTCTGAACCAGCTTGTGTTTTAGCCTCATTAATAATATTATTTTTTATTTCCCTGGCTTCCTTTAATAAGTTATCTCTTTCTATTCTTGCTTCTGCTAAAACTCTCTCATTATCTGCATTTAAGTTTTTCATTTCGTTTTTAGCTTTTTCTGCAGAATCTAAAGCGTTTTTAATACCCTCTTCTCTTTCTTCGACAGCATTAAGGATTGGTTTCCATGCATATTTTCTAAGAAAAAACACAAGTATAACAAACAGTAATGTTTGCCAAAAAAACAATCCTACTGAGAAGTCGTTAATTAATTTTTCCATTTTATTTTATTAATTTCTTTTTTCAATTTAAATAATTCAAAACTACAAGCAACCCTTGTAGTTTTGAATTTAGTTTGGTTACAATGCAAATAATGCAGCAAATCCAATACCTTCAATAAGGGCTGCGGCAATAAGCATAACAGTTTGTATTTTTCCTGTAAGTTCTGGTTGTCTAGCCATTGCTTCCAATGCCGAACCCCCAATTCTTCCAATACCAATACCTGCTCCGATTACTACCAAACCACCTCCTACAATTTTAGGAATAATTTCTACTTCTGCGGCCATAGTTAGTTTGTTTTTATTCTACCTACTCTTTTTAAGGTTTTCGGTTTTCCCTTGTGTTTATTTTTTAATGATCTTAGTGGTGATGGTCTTCAACAGCAGCTCCAAAATAAAGAGCTGACAACATTGTAAATATATATGCCTGAAGGACACAAACCAATAATTCTAATAAGGACAAAGAAAACGCTAATCCAAAGGACAGTGTTCCTCCAATCCAGTTTTTAAATATAAATATTAAACCTAATATGCTCATTAGAACAACATGTCCTGCTGTCATATTAGCGTATAGTCTTATCATTAATGAAAAGGGTTTAATAATTGTTCCTAATAATTCAATAGGAGCTAAAATTATTTTCATAGGACCTGGAACTCCAGGCATCCAAAAAATATGGCCCCAATAATTTTTATTTGCAGTAAATGTTGTAATTAAATATGTCAATACCGCTAAGGAGGCTGTTACTGCAATATTATTGGTTACATTCGACCCTAGGGGAGTAAGACCAAAAAGGTTAACAAACCAAATAAAGAAAAATACTGTTAATAAAAAACTCATATATCTTTTATAATGTTTTTCTCCAATATTTGGACGCGCAATGTCATCTCTAATATAGAGTACAATCGGCTCTAACAACCTGCCCAAACCTGATGGTATTGGATTCTTTTTGTATGATTTTGCCATTCTACCAAAAACAACCATCATTAAAATAGAACAAATTAAAATAAATGCTACATTTTTGGTAATTGAAAGGTCAAGTGGCTTCTCATTTAATACTTTGTTGTTTTTATCATAGTTAATTCTACCTAATTCATCAGTCTTGTATATTTTATTGTGGTATAATTTGTAAAAACTACCATTTTGATTAACTACCTTTTTGCCAAAATAAAACTTTGATGATGAAAATACTTGAAAGCCATTGTCCCATAATATTATTGGTAGTGGGAAGGAAATGTATTTCGTGTCTTCGTTTGACTTGTATTTAAACAATTTAAAAGAATGATTGTCTAATAAGTGATGATTTTTAAAATCACTATACTCTGACCTTACATCTCTTTCTGTTTCTGGACTAGAATTAGGGTCCCCAGCAAAAGAATTTGTCCCAAAAAATAAAGAGAGTGTTAGTGTAAGAAATAAGGTTTTTGCTTTCATTTTTAATTGACTTGATTAATCTTTTTAAAAATCCGAGCAAAAATAGCAATTTCAATTAAATTGAATACCTGTTTTTTGGAATAATTTTATTGAAAGGAAAGACCTCTATTTGTTCTCAGAATTAATAAGTCTAATTAAAAATATTGTTTCAACAATTAAAGATATTGCGTATGGAACAAAAAACGAAAGGAATTCTGTTGTTGAAACAACATTGTCATCTTTAAAATTAGGAAAAACTAACAAAAAGAAAACAATAAACTTAATAAATGTTCCAGCTAAAAAATAAAAACCTAAGTATTCTTTTTGTGAATTTCTTAACAAATACACCAACCAATATACAAATACAGCAATAGAAAAATTAAGCGTATAAAGTTGAAATAGGTGGATAGAATTGTATAAAAAATCATGTGTTAAATATGAGACAGACAGTATAATAGTTAAACAGAGATGAAAATTAATGAGTTGTTTATTCATTATCAAGGTTTTTTAATTGTTTTGTTATATTGTAAATAGAAACAAATAATGCTAATAAAATAAACAGAATTGTAAAATATTTTTTTTCTAAATTATATTTGTTGTCAAGCAAAGAACCTGCGTAAGCTCCAAGATAAAATATAACTCCCATTTGAAAGGAGATAGAGGTTAGAACAAGATATTTGTTAAGCTGTTTTTTCTTTTTTCTCTTGTTTTTCGGCATGTTTTATATCTTTAATAACAGCCCCCATACTACAAGATCCTGAAAAAGAAGCTCCAGGCTCAATAGAAAGTTTGTTTGTAATAATATCTCCATTTAATTTTGAGGTAGATTTTAAAGAAAGAAGTTGTGACACTGTAATTTTTGCTTTTATTTCTCCCGAAATATCAGCATTTGAACAAACGACATCTCCCTCAACAACACCCGTAGGTCCCACAGCTAATTTTCCTTCAGTCTTTACTGATCCTTTTAAAATCCCATCAATTCTAATATCGCTTTTAGATTTGATATCTCCTGTTATAACCGTTCCGCCGCCTACTATATTTACAACAGACGAGTTGTTTGATGAATTTTTCATATTATTATTTTGATTATTTGAAAACATGATTTTTATTATTTATTTATTGCTAAAATAGTGTTTTTTTTTGTTTTTTAGTTTTCTAAATAATTATTATCGAAGAATCTAGAATACCCCTCAATATCTTTGTTTTTATAAAATTCAGCAAAATTTTTCTCGGATATTATAATTTTTTTGTAGTCTGATTTTTTCAACTCTTCTATTATTGTTTTATTTGAGGTGATTACATTAGAGTAATTTGTTACAGTAGAAATGTTTTGAAAATGTTTTACAATTAAGAGGTGTTTTTCAAGACCCAACAACATTGTGTTTATTTCTAATTCTTCCAAACTAAAATTCTTTATGTTAAAATCAGAAATTAAGGTTTTTATAAAGTTTATATCCGTTTCATGTTTGGGGCAGACAAGCATAAAGTAATGAGTTGTATTGTCTTTAAATCTATATGGTGTTTTTAGTAGGGCGGTTGTGTTTCTCTCTTTAATGTCTTTTGTATCTTTCATTAAATTTAAAAGTTCATCACATCTTTTTGATGTTTCCGTGTTTGGATATTCTATTTTGCATGTTTCTAAATTTTTAATAAAAGTTGAGCTGTCTTTATTTATCTTGAATTCAGACATTATATTAATTAAATAGTATTTTGGGGTGTGTTTTAGGTTTTCTTCTGTTGATTCTTGTTCTAGCTTGGTAAGTGAGTAATTATAAGACAATTCGAAACTATCTTTCATGTAGTGGGAGTATATGTTGACATACTCTTGTTCTAATAAATGGTTTTTAGACAAAACTGATTGGATAAAATTACTATCCAAAAGTGTTTTTGCATAATTACTTTCAGGGAATCTGGTGATTAGAGTTTGTTTGGTTTTGGTAGCTTTATTAAGGTTTTTATTCTTGATTTGTAGATTGTATATCAAATAATAAGACAGGGGTGTTAACTCTTTGTGTTCTGGGAATCTCAAGACTAGTCCTCCTAACATTTTTTCTGACTTTGACAACTCGTCTAACTCCTCTTTGTAAATAAGTGAAGCTTGGTAGTAAGCGTTTATTATTTTGGTGTTTGATTCTTCAATATCTTTTTCTGTTAATGGTAACTGATCTAAATAATATTTTTCTGATTTTAGGTCTTGGGAATTGTTTTTGTCTGATTTATTGACTGTGGTTGAATCTCCCTCAAAGGATGTAAGTGTTTTTTTGTTAATTCTTCTCCAGTCATCCTCTAATTTTCTTTTCCCCCATTTTTTTCTAAATTCAGACAGTCCAAAACTTAGTGTCGCTGGGTTGTAAAAATACCACTTTCCGCCAGATGTGTTGTTTCCAAAACTCTCGTTTCGTCCGTTCCTGCCAACCACACCTCGGCTGTTCCGGTTTTGTTTTTGCCTAAGCTCTTCTTGTTCTTTACTTACAACTTCAGCTATTACCGATTGAATTATTTTTCGTCTCTCGTCAACAGACAAGGACGCCAACATTTGCAAACTGTCCTCTAAAGAAATAGTTGTTAAATGACTTACCAGCCTCTCCAAAATTTGTTGAGTTTGTTTTGTTTCTTTATATAGCTGGTGTTCTTCTGGCATAAAAACAAAAGCGCTATCGTAAAATGTTTTAGATGATCTGTAATCTGATTTATTGTAATAGATTTTTCCTAAATATAAAAACGATAGTGACTTCTGGACGTCATTATCTATACTGTGTTTTGTTGAGAGTCTGTAATTTACAATTGCGGAAGAAGTGTCTTTGTCTACAATGTCCATTTCTGCTAGTGTAAAATATATTTGGTCTAGATAATCTTTGTTTTTTTCATCTCTTACCATTTTTAACAATTTACCTCTCATTTGGTTAAGGTCTTTTTTGTTTCTAAGGGTTCTTGCTAAATTCATTTTTGTGTTAAAAACCATTTCATATTCTGGGTTTGCATCCAAAACCAATTCAAAATATTTTTTAGACATACTCGCATTTCCTGCGTCCTGATAAATTTGAGCTATGATGTAGTAAAATCTCGACTTTTTATTTTTTCTCTTAATTAAATTACACGCTGACTTTAACTCATCCACAACATCTGACAACATGTTTTGTTTAAGATATAAATCAGCAATGGTTAGGTGTAGTTCTTTATCTAATTTTTCAGGAAATTTTTTTTTGGATTGAAGTTCGTCTAATATGTTTTCAGCAGAATAAAAGTCCTCTAAAGAAATATAACATTTTGCTATCCACAATTCTGATTCAAATGCAATCTCTGTTCTTTTAAAGTTCTTTTTTATAAATTCAAACGTTTTTTTCGCGTCTGAATATTGCCCTTTAAAATAATACGCTTTCGCCACTAAAAAATAACTGTCATCTATCCATTTACAATATTCTTTATTTCTGATATTTATAGAGTGGTTTTGAATTACAATCGATCCTTTTTTAATGGATTTATCCATATAAGAATGGTGACTAGTTGAACTTTGTATGTTAGAGTGTTTAAATATCGATAAAATATTAGAATAGTCATCTTTTTGGGATTTTTCTAGTTTATTTATCCCATATTTTAAATTTTCATTACCATTAAAATATCCATTATACTTAGCTGTAATATCATGATATTTTCTGTGTACAAATGTCTTTTTCTTTGTAGAACAAGAGCTTATTATTACAAAAAATAAAAATAAAAATATATATGTGTTATGTTTTGATTTTCTAGTCACTTTCGGTAAATAAACTGATTTTAATTCAATTTATTTTATTTCGTTTAAATTTATACAGCAAATATGAGTATATTTTTATGATATTTGCAACGTTTTATGGCAGATAATATAAAATATCGTTTTTTTAGAAAATTAAAAAACAAGTATCGATTAGTTATTTTAAATGATGGTACTTTTGAAGAAAGGGTTGCGGTGAAAATCACTCCTTTGTTAGTTCTTTCGGTTTCTTTAATTATTGGGTTGTTACTTATTTTTTCTACATTTCTTTTGTTTTCATTCACACCTTTAAAAGAATATGTTCCTGGGAAAACAACTTTAGAAACACAAAAAGAACTTATAGAGCTGTCAATTAAAGTAGATTCTCTTGTTGTTTTGTTGGAAGGAAGGGATTTATATGTAAATAACCTTAGGACTATTTTAAATGGTGGGGAGGTAGAGGAGTTTATAATTGAAAATAGTGATGTGGCTGTTAATAATAATCCAAACCTAAATAACAGTAAAGAGGACTCTTTGTTTCGAATAAAAATTGAAGAAATTTCTAGTGGAGACTATATATCTACTTCTTCGAATTTTAATATTCATTTTTTATCTCCCTTAAAGGGTGAGGTTACAGATGGTTATAATAAAAAAAAGAAACATTTCGGTATAGATGTTGTTGGAAAAAGGGGTTCTCTGATTACCTCTGTTTCTGATGGTGTTGTTGTTACTAGTGATTGGACTAAAGAAACCGGTTTTGTAATTGCTGTTCAGCATTCAGAGGGGTTTTTGTCTTTCTATAAACACAATTCTAAATTGTTAAAAGGGGTTGGAGAGTTTGTAAGGGCGGGGGATCCTGTTTCTGTTATTGGTAATAGTGGGGAATTAACTTCTGGACCTCATTTACATTTTGAGCTTTGGAAAAATGGAGAAAGTGTAAATCCTGAAAATTATATTACGTTTTAGAAATGAGTATAAAATCTTTTTTAAGCCTTCCTTTCGCTAATTATATTGTTTTAAAAAACAGAAAATGGAAAAACAATGCGATAAAAACTCAAAACAAGGTGTTGAAAAACCTGATTAGATCAGCTGAAAAAACAGAGTTTGGAAAAGATCATTCATTTTCAGAAATAAAAAATTATGTTGATTTTAAAAAACGGGTTCCTGTTAGAGGTTATGAAGATTTATTAGGTTATATTGAAAAGGTTAAGATTGGAGAAGAGAATATTCTTTGGCCTAACAAGCCTATTTATTTCTGTAAAACATCGGGTACAACCTCGGGGACAAAATATATTCCAATAAGCAAGGAAAGTATGTCAAACCATATAATAGCGGCTAGAGACGCTATTTTGTCATATATTTCTGAGACAAAAAACACCTCCATTGTAAAAGGAAAGATGATTTTTTTACAAGGTAGTCCTGTTTTAGAAAAAACAGGAGATATTCTAACGGGTAGGCTTTCTGGTATTGTTGCTCATCACATTCCTTCTTATTTAAGAAAAAACAGACTTCCGTCATTTGAAACAAACTGTATTGACGATTGGGAAGAAAAAATAGATCTAATTGTAAAAGAAACTCTTACGCAGAAGATGAGCTTAATTTCTGGAATTCCTCCATGGGTACAAATGTATTTTGAAAAGTTACAAGAAAAAACTGGTAAGCTTATAAAAGATGTTTTCCCTAACTTTGATTTATTTATTTATGGTGGTGTAAGTTTTGATCCCTATAAGAAGGGTTTTGAGAAAATAATTGGGAAAAAAGTAGATGGGGTGGAGTTGTACCCCGCTTCAGAGGGATTTATTGCTTATCAAGACTCTCAAAAAGATTGTGGTATGTTGCTGTGTGTAAATCATGGTATCTTTTATGAGTTTATTCCTTCTGATGAGTTTTTTATTGAAAAACCAACCCGAATTTCTTTAAGAGATGTGGAGCTGGGTGTAAACTATGTTATTATTTTAAACACTAACGCTGGTCTGTGGGGGTATAATATTGGAGATACTATAAAATTTGTAAATCTTAATCCTTTTAGGATCGTTGTTACCGGAAGAATAAAACATTTCACATCCGCATTTGGAGAGCATATAATTGCAGAAGAGGTGGAGAAAAGCTTAAATCTTACTTTGGAAAAATTTCAGGAAGAGGTAAGTGAGGTTCATCTTGCTCCACAAGTAAACCCCAAAAACAGCCTGCCTTATCATGAGTGGTTTATAGAGTTTGGAAAAGATGTGAAGGATTTGGAGTCTTTTTCTGTATGTTTAGATGAAAATCTTCAAAGCCTTAACTCATATTATAAAGATTTAATTAGTGGAAATGTGTTAAGGACGTTAAAAATTACACCATTAAAAAAAGACAGTTTTAGAAATTATATGAAATCAATTGGTAAACTGGGCGGCCAAAACAAGGTTCCCAGATTATCAAATGATAGAAAAATTGCAGATGAATTATCTAAATATAAACTATAGTGGAAATTAAGAAAAAACATATTGCTATTTTAGGCTCAACAGGGTCAATAGGGGTACAATCCCTAGAAGTTATTAACGCGCATCCTAACAGGTTTGTTGTAGAGGTTTTAACAGCAAATAATAATTCTGATTTGTTAATTAGTCAAGCTAGAAAATATAATCCCAATATTGTTGTTATTGTTAATGAAAATAAATACAAGGAGGTAAATGACGCTTTATTTGATTTAGGAATAAAGGTTTTTTCTGGTCAGAAATCACTAGAAGAGGTGGTGGAAAATGAAAATATTGATGTTGTGCTTACCGCTTTAGTTGGGTATTCTGGTTTAAAGCCAACTATAAAAGCGATAAAATCTGGAAAAAACATTGCTCTAGCGAATAAAGAAACCTTAGTGGTGGCTGGTGATTTAGTTACAAAATTATGTCATCAGTATGGAACACAAATATCCCCGGTTGATTCAGAACACTCTGCTATTTTTCAGTGTTTGGTAGGTGAGGGTTTCAATCCTATTGAAAAAATTTATTTAACAGCCTCTGGAGGCCCCTTCAGGGGAAGAGTGAGAGAAGAACTTTTAAACATCACAAAAGAACAAGCTTTAAAACACCCCAATTGGGATATGGGAGCTAAAATAACAATTGATTCGGCCACCATGATGAATAAAGGTTTGGAGGTTATAGAAGCAAAATGGTTGTTTAACTTAAAACCCGAACAGATTGACGTTGTTGTTCATCCTCAGTCTATTGTTCATTCTGCTGTACAATTTACTGACGGATCTGTAATTGCTCAATTGGGAGTTCCAGATATGAAACTGCCAATACAATACGCGTTAGGGTTTCCTGAAAGATTAGAAAATAATTTTAAACGATTTAGTTTTTTGGATTATCCTGAATTAACTTTTGAAGAACCTGATTTTGAAACTTTTAAAAACTTAAGTCTTGCGTATTCTACAATGAAAAAAGGAGGTAATACACCTTGCGTTTTAAATGCTGCAAACGAAATAGTGGTAGACGCTTTTCTTAATGATAAAGTTGGTTTTTTATATATGTCAGATGTAATAGAAAATTGTATAGAAAAGATTACTTTTGTAAAAAATCCGACATTAGAAGATTACATACAAACAGATTTAGAAACGAGAATTTTAGCAAAGGAATTGTTATAGATGGAAATACTTATAAAAGCTCTTCAACTTATTTTAAGTTTATCAATATTAGTTGTTCTACATGAATTAGGACATTTTATACCCGCTCGACTTTTTAAAACTAGAGTAGAAAAATTTTACCTGTTTTTTGATCCTTGGTTTTCTTTAGTGAAAAAGAAAATTGGGAACACAGAATATGGGATAGGGTGGTTGCCTCTTGGTGGATATGTAAAAATCTCTGGTATGATAGACGAGAGTATGGATAAAGATCAAATGAAAAAAGATCCTGAACCGTGGGAGTTTAGAGCAAAGCCAGCTTGGCAAAGACTGATAATAATGTTGGGGGGGGTTACTGTAAATCTACTTTTAGGTATTTTTATTTATTCCATGACTTTATATGTTTGGAATGACACTTATTTAAAAAACGACAATGTTGTTAATGGGGTAATTTGTAGTGATTTCGCTAAAGAAATTGGTTTTAAAGATGGGGATAAAATTATTGCTGTGGATGGGTTGGGTGTTGATAGATTTATGGACATCAGTAAAAACATGGTTTTAAGAGATGATTCTTTTATCGTTGATGTTTTAAGAGGAGAAGCGTTTGAGAGGGTGGAAATTGGTGATAATTTTATTAAACATTGGAAAAATAGTGGTAAAAAACTTCTTTTTAGCCCAAGAACAAATGTGGAAGTTGCATCTATAGAGAAAAATTCATCCTCAGAAAAAGCAGGAATATTGCCTGGAGACGTGTTGCTTTCTATAAACGGTGTGGAAACAGAATTTTTTGATGATTTTAGAAAAGAGTTGTTGAAAAACAAATCTGAGGTTATTTCACTAGGACTGGATAGAAACGGGAATTATAAAACTGTTCAGTTGGAGGTTTCTGAAAACGGAACAATTGGGTTTGTCTTAAACCACAATTTGCAGTATTCTGTAGAAAAGTTTGGGTTTTTTGAATCATTCCCCGCTGGGTATAATTTAGCTATGTCTCGATTGGGAGAATATATAAGTCAATTTGCTTTAATTTTTAACACAGATAATGATTTGGCTGGTGAAATGGGTGGTTTTGGAGCTATTGGTAATATGTTTCCATCTGATTGGGATTGGCACAGGTTTTGGGATCTAACAGCGTTCTTGTCTTTAATGTTGGCATTTATGAATTTATTACCCATACCCGCCTTAGATGGTGGTCATGTGGTGTTTTTGTTGTATGAAATAGTGGTGAGAAAACCTGCTCCAGAAAAGGTTATGGAGTACGCTCAAATTACTGGAATGATTATTTTATTTTCGTTGTTAATTTTTGCAAACGGAAATGATATTTTAAGAATGTTTTGAGTGTTAGAGGTCTTGTCTACATATCATTATATTATAATTTTTTCTTCAGTAATTATTGTTTCTTATTTTTTTAGTTCTTTTTCTAAAAAATCAGGAGTTCCTTCAGTTTTAATGTTAATTGCTTTGGGGATAATTGTAAATATTTACATTCCGTTCCAGGATAGGTTTGGTTTTATATTAGAGGTTCTGGGGACGGTTGGTTTAATTTTAATTGTTTTAGATGGCGCTTTGGGGTTAAAGTTGTTAAGAAGTAAAACAGGAATTATATTAAAATCTTTATTTGTAAGTTTAATAACGCTTGTGGGAACCTCATATATTTCTGCTTTGTTTTTATATTATTTTTTTGACCTTCCAATTATTCATTCTCTGCTCCTAACCGTCCCTCTTTCTATTTTAAGTTCTGCGATTTTATTACCTTCTATCGATTCTGTAGAAGAAAAGAAAAGAGAGTTTCTTATTTATGAAAGCACCTTTTCAGATATTATTGGGATAATCGTTTTTGTTACAACTTTAAGTTTTATTAATCCAACAACAGAAAGTAGTGAGGTCTATGGTTTTATTGTGAGTGACCTTATAGGGACCACCGTCTTTTCTATTGTCATTTCTTGTTTTTTGATTTATCTCTTCCAAAAATTAAAGGGGCAAGCTAAGTTGTTTTTACTTATTTCTGTTTTAATGATTTTATATGCTTTTGGAGAAATGTTAAACCTTTCTTCATTAATTATAATTTTAATGTTCGGTTTGATAATTAATAATTATAAATTGTTTTTTAGGGGGGTGTTTTTTAAACTTATTGATGATGATGAAAAAATATCTGAAATCATTGACGATTTTAAAATTGTAACATTAGAATCTGCTTTTGTGGTACGAACTTTCTTTTTTATTTTATTTGGTTGGTCTATAAAAATTAGTGATTTGTTTGATTTAAAGTCTTTTTTAATTGGATTGTCTATTGTTACTGTTATTTACTTGGTTCGATCAATTACTCTTTTTGTCTTTTCTGGAACCTTTAGGTTTAACAAAATATTGCCCGAACTGTTTTTAGCGCCAAGGGGTTTGTTAACAATTTTATTATTTTATGCTATTCCTAAAAACTTAATTGAGTCTGATATAAATTTTGAAGGGGTTTTCTTATATGTAATTATTATTTGTTGTTTGGTTATGACCTTGGTTTTAATAAGTGAAAAGAAAAAATTAGAGATTCAAGAAGCAGAGGATTTTGAAATATTAGATCCTGTTGACAAAGAAGAGGAGTTGGTAAAATAGAACAAAAAGGATGAAAAAAACTCTAATAAAACAAAAGTCTTGAATAGAGGTCTACAGTTTTTTCTATTTTTGTAACTTTATTTTATAAAAACAATTGACAATGATAGATATTAAAAATTCTTTAAAAACATTAGGTATAAAAAAAATAAACAATGGTAGTTCAACTGGTCGCGAATCTTTTGGTGGAGGGGAACACATTTCGTCATTCTCTCCTGTTGATGGAAGCTTGATTGCTAAGGTGACCTATACCACTCCTGAAGAGTATGAAAAAGTGTTACAGATTGCAACTTCTGCTTTTAAAGAGTGGAGGTTAAAACCGGCTCCCCTTAGAGGGGAAATTGTCCGTCAGTATGGAGAAAAGTTAAGAAAATATAAACAAGCTTTGGGAGAACTGGTTTCTTATGAAATGGGGAAAAGTCTTCAAGAGGGATTAGGAGAGGTTCAAGAAATGATTGACATTTGTGATTTTGCTGTTGGTTTGTCTCGTCAATTACACGGACTTACTATGCATTCTGAACGTCCTGGACATAGAATGTATGAGCAGTACCACCCTTTAGGGGTTGTTGGTATTATTTCTGCTTTTAATTTTCCCGTTGCTGTTTGGAATTGGAACACTGCATTAGCCTGGATATGTGGAGATACTTGTGTTTGGAAGGCCTCCGAAAAAACCCCTGTGTGTGCTGTTGCTTGTCAAAATATTTGGAATGAAGTAGCAAAAGAAAACAGCTTGCCTGAAGGGATTTCTTGTATTATAAATGGGGATTATCGTATTGGAGAAATGATGACCAAAGATGATAGGATTCCTTTGGTTTCTGCCACAGGATCTACAAGAATGGGAAGATCTGTTGGTGTTAC
>CEVR01045237.1_pt1 | contig 57343 bp, 57 predicted proteins | sample 356541 | NCBI WGS metagenome assembly CEVR01 (sample SAMEA2623734, study PRJEB7988) | marine metagenome | isolation source: saline water (ENVO:00002010), including
TTCGAAGTACAAGGAGTTGAGTATAGAATTGTCAATTCCCTAGAGGGCAGCATACTTTCAAAAATCACTAATCTAGTGTATGTGCTTGATTATTCAACAATTTATGCTGCAATACTAAAAAACATGAATCCTTCACCTGTAAAATCCATCGATTTCATTAAAAAAAGATTATGACAAGAATGATTTATCAGTTATATTTTATATCTAAAAATTAAATAAAAATTATGAAAATTACAATTGGAATTCCGGCGTATAATGAAGAGGAGAATATTGGAGAAGTGATTACCAAATTAAAAGAAATTACTGACTCGATTATCGTATGTGATGATGGTTCAACGGATCTTACTAGACAAATTTCAGAGAAATTAGGTGTAACTGTAATTCAACATGAGAAAAATATGGGATATGGAGCAGCAATAAATTCAATTTTTAAGAAATGTATTGAGATAAATTCTGATATTTTAGTTACTTTTGATGCAGATGGTCAACATAGAGTTGAAGACGTTGAGAGAATATTGGAGCCAATTATAGACAAAGATGCAGATGTAGTTATTGGTTCACGATTTTTACAAGAAGAAAGTGAAATACCAAATTATAGAAAAGTAGGTATTAAGATAATAACGAAAGTTACCAATGCATCTTTGAAAGATAGTTTAACTGATTCTCAAAGTGGTTTTAGAGCATATAGTAAGTCTGTATTAAATAACATAACACCATCAGAATTTGGGATGGGAATATCAACTGAAATTCTCATTAAAGCAAGCAAAAATAATTTGAGAATTACAGAAGTTCCAATTAAAGTTCTTTATGGTCCAAATACATCAACACATAATCCAATTAAACATGGAACATCAGTATTGATTAGTACAATAAAATACACTTCAATTGAACGCCCTTTGTATTTTTATGGCATTCCATCAATAGTTTTTTTGATAGTTGGATGTGTTTTTTCATATTTTTCTATTCAATTTTATTCAGAGGTTGGAAGACTAAATACAAATTTAATTTTTATTGCAGGCGGAACTATTCTTATTGGAATAATATTATTAATTTCAGCAATTTTACTATTTACATTAGTTAGTGTGGTTCGTGAGAAACATTAATTATTTTATGTATTGTGTTATACGTTTTTCAGAATCACTAAATATGACACCAACAGTTCTCAGTAATTGAACATTTTTTGTGTTACAAAAGTTTATGAGTTCATCAATATATTTAACAAATTCTGATTCAGGTTCACCACGTTTCTTTAAAGAACTAAATAAATCATCGTGATCTAACATAACGGTTTTATTTTCATAAGGAAGTTTTGCCACAATTGATTCAATATTTTTAACACCATCAGGACTTTCAATTTTTGGTACAATTTCAATATGAGAGGGTATTTGTGGAAGAAATTGATCAAGAATTGAATCATTATCAACATTAGATATTGCAAAATATTTGATATTTTTGTAATGTTCAAGTAAGGGTATTAGTTCAGATATTGAGTAACTATTTCGAGGCGGTTTGGTTCTATTTAGTGGAAGATCAAGAAATATGTCATGTTGCGAATGTTTTTCTAGGATTTGTTTTAGATCCTCAAGGGCATTTATCCATGCAAGATTTATTCGAAAAACTGCATTTTGAGGGATCGTGATATCAAAATTTGAAAGGTTTTGAGACACAATTAACATTTTCAATTAGATTGAAAAAATTGTCACATTAATCTCTTTTTGATAAAAAATCAACTTAATTTATTAATTAAAAAAAGATTGATGGTATGTGGAACCAAATTTCTTTATTGCAGGTGGTTCAAAATGCGGTACAACCAATCTCTCATATCATCTAATGGAACATGAAAAGGTCTTCATGCCTGATTTGAATGAACCGTATTATTTTTGTAGATTAGATATACCAAGGGATTTTGAACGAGAATCAATGATTACCGAGAAGAACAGATATCTTGAATTATTCAAGAATGCTAAAGATGGTGATCGAATTGGGGAGGCAACCTCTGCTTATTTACATTGTCCAAGTGCACCATCAGATATAAAAAATCATTTTCCAGATTCAAAAATAATTATTTTAGTTAGGGATCCAGTAGAAAGAGCACATTCTGCTTATTTTTCTTATCAATTCATGCATTCGGATAAGAGAAGTTTTTCAGAAATGATTGACGAACATGAGAATAAAATGAACAATAATGAATTTTTTCTTTACAGTATTCTAGATCCAGGATTTTATTCAAAACATATCACAAGATATCAAGATGTCTTTGATAAAGAACATCTAAAAATTATTATTTTTGAGGATTACATCAAAAATACAGAGAGAGTAATTGAGTCAGTTTTAGATTTTTTAGAGCTTGATAAAAAAATAGAACTTAGAGATCAGAAAAAAGGTGCTTACAGAGTTCCAAAAAATAAGATTACAGGGAGAGTTTTGGAGAACAAAAAATTTAGGAGTTTTGCATCAAAAGTAATTCCTACAGTATACCGACAGAAATTTGGTGATAAGTTTCTATTAGAACAAACATCCAAACCTAACATGATGATAGAAGATCGATATAGATTGAAAGAGATTTATAAAAATGAGGTAGTTAATCTAGAAAAATTATTGGAGTTGAAACTGCCATGGAAAGAATTTATTTCTTAAAAAAGTTCATTTTCGATATATGTTCATCTGCTAAATTATTTAGTATTGATTCATTTTCTTCAATGAATGATTTGATTTTTGATTCAGAGATTTCAGTATCAACTAATCGACCTCCATAGAAAAATTCTTTGTTAAACTTTGCAGTGAAATTTCCATAATTAAAATTTGAAGAATTTTTTTCAAGTAAGGAGATAAATCTATCAAGATCAGAAGGATGGACAGGTTTTTGTAAAGATTCACGTATTATTTTGGGTAGTTCATGAAAATTTGTAACAGTGGTTACAGAAGGCAAGATTGAATAATTTAGATTCACGAAAGTTATTACAGGTTTTCCATAAAATGTTGCCTCAAATCCCCCAGTTCCAGCAATTGTAATTAACAAAGAACAGTTTTGATATAATTTTTCATTTGGAAAAGTAGGGTGAACTAATTCAACATTCGGTATATTCATAATTTCATTATACTCATCAGTACTTCTCCAGCCTCTAGCAGTTTGGAAGGGATGTTCTTTAACGATTAATGTATAATTAATTGGTATAGATTTTGCAATATTTTTAATAATTTCAATTTGATTCAAATAAAATGGCGCGGTGATCAGAAGAGTTCTTTCAATTTCAGTATGCAATGGAAAGAAAATAAATTTTTTTGGTAAGATGAGATCAGTTTTTAGATTTTTATCAATGAATTTTTTTCTATTTTTTGTTCTTATCCTATCTTTAATATAATAAAATAAGACCTTAATTTTTTTTCGTCCATAATATGTGTAATGAGTTTGAGCGTTTTTTGAATCAGAGTTTAAGAAATATTCTTTTGTAGATTCAAATAGTTCACTTTTTGTTTTACCTGGTTTTACTAAATTATCAACTAGATTATTTAACAAATTGGAAGATTTGTAATATTCCTGAAGTTCTAGAAAAGTTCTATTTTTATTTTCTAGGTTTTGTAGATCATTAGTTAGATCAAAGTTTTCATGTTCTTGAGTTATAGTAGATTTTTGGCCTAACATAGAAAAATTAATTATTTGTACATGTACACCAGAATTTTTACACATTTCATAAAATAATTCATGATGATGTAATGAAGGGATTTTACTAAAAAAGAAGTCAGGTTTTATTTCATCTAGGATATTTTCAAAAAATCTACATTCTTGTTCAAGTATATTCAAAATTTCATTTTTTGAAAATTTATGAAAGTTATAATATAGAAATATACGTTCATTTTGAACAAGTTTCCATAAATCAATTTTATACTTTTTTTCAAATTTTTCTAGATATTCCATGTCAGGTTCTTGATTTTTTTGTTTTATATGATCATGAAAAAACCATATTTTTTCAAAATTGACTAATTTCTGATTCTGAAAAAATGGTTTTGGTTTTTCTGTAACATCCACAATTGCATACATTTCTGCATCAGTTTTTTTTTGTAGATTATGGGATAAACAAAAATGAGTATAGTTTGTACCAAACCAGAATAAGATTTTACTAGTCATGAGTTCATCATTTAGAATAATCATTTAAGTTTTAGTAAGAAGTTATTTTAGAAAATACTTTTTAGAAAAGTCCTTTTGCAGCTTCTGCTATATCATCTTCAATTTTTCCAGAAACATTTCCCCAATACGTTTTAATGAATTCTTGTCGAAGTTCTTCACGTAGTTCAGAATTAGTTTCAGCTTGTTTAATCTCTGGCCAACGATTTTTAGGGAATTTAATATACATTGCAAACACATCTCGTAATCGCGTAATGTCAGCTTTATCCCATTCAGGAAAAGTTAACATAGAATCAGCTTGTGTGCTTACTGTACAAATTTTGTTATTATCAAGATATCCTTTTTCAACACAGTATGAATGTAATTCTGTTCCATGAAAAGGTACAAGTATAGAACAATTAGTATTATCTGATTTAAAATTTCGATTTAATTCAATCGTATCAAAAGCTAATTCACGAGTTTCACCTGGAAAACCAATTATGTTGTTAACACTATATGGAACACCCAATTTTTCGACAATTTTCATTTTTCTAATTGCATTTTCATTAGAATAATCTCTCTTAACAACTTCTCTTCGAAAATCTTCATTTCCATGTTCCAATCCAAAAGTAATACGATCTAATCCTACATCTTGAAGTTTTCTGAATTTATCTTCATCAATAGTTTCGATTCGTGTTTGACACCAAAATGGAAGTTTAATTTCAGAATACATCTTGTAAAATTCCTCAAATTCATCATTAGTCCAAGCCAAAAATGTATCAGCCCAAAAATAGATGTATTCAACTTTCCATTTTTTAATATGATTTTCAATTTCTTCTTTTACTAAATCCATAGATTTCTTTCTAAAGAAAGACATACCTTTGCGAAAATCTCCATCACCGTACAATCTATTTTGTCCTGGAGAATTACAAAATGAACAAGTGAATGGACAACCTCTGTGTGTTTCAACTGGTAGTAATCGTCTAATTCTTCCTCCCATAGGACGATAAAATCTTTGTTCACCAAAAAGACCTATGTCTGTAACTGCAGGAATATCATCGATTTCTACTGGTCTTGAAATACTATTTTTTGTAATTGAACCATCATTATTTTTTATCCACAAGTTTGTTACATTTGAATAATCATCTCCATTAGAGATTGAATTTGCAAGATCAATCATCGCATTTTCACCTTCACCGACACATAACATATCAACTGCATCATAACTTATTACAAGATCAGGAGCAAATGTACAAAATACACCACCAAAGATGTTTTTGATTCCTTTGTGTTTAGTTTGACTAATTAGTTTAATTGCACGTTCAAAAGTTGATTCTGTGCATGATACTGCAATAATATCAGGTTTAAATTCATCTATAGATTTTTCAAAATCAAGTACTGCAGATCTAGTTGTTTTTTTGAAATGTAAATCATCATCATCAATATCCAATACAGGTCTATTTGATAATGCTTTATTCGTAACAAGATCAGAATCGCCTAAAGATAATTCATCATCAAATTTGTAAAAAGTTGTATCAAAGAGTGCAGTTTTGTGACCTTGATCTTTAAGAATTTGTGACAGCCCAGCTATAGAAGGAGGAATTGTACTCATTCCACGTTCATTAGGATATAGAAATAGAACACGGCAATCTTTAGAATTTGTTAAACGTTGTACTTTAGATGTTAGAAAAGGATTTGCCATTTGTAATTTTGAGGAATCTTTCATTTACTACACCTCTGTTTTCCACTTCTATTATATTTTTTCAGATTTTTATTCATGATCAGACATTCCATATCATTACTTAATTACGTCTAAGTCTTTTTAATTTCTTAAGTTCTGAAGGCCAAATACGTTTTTCTCCATCTCCTTTTATAACATCCAATAATCTGATATCCCGAACTAGTCTTTGCAATCCAGGTGGTTCAAGTGACGCTGCATGATCAGACCCATACATAGTTCTATCTAGAGTGACATGTCGTTCAATAGATGATGCACCAAGAAGAACAGCTGCAACACAAACTAAAGATGCACCTGATTCATGACCACTATAACCAACATTACATGAAAATTTATCTTTTAATGTAGTAATACAGTTGAGATTAGCTTCTTCAATTTTCATGGGATATGAGCTATTTGTATGCATTAATTCAAACGGACAATTGTATTTTTTGAATATTTCTACTGCTTTTTTTACATCATCTAAAGTACTCATTCCAGTAGAAACAAACGTTGGTTTTTTTTCTTGTGCCATTACATCCAACAATTCAAAATTAGTTAACATTGCAGAAGCAACTTTGTTATGTTTTAGATCATAGTTTTTAAGAAATTCTTGACTAGTAACATCCCATGATGATGCAAACCATTCAATATCTTGTTGAGAGCAGAATTCATTAATTTCATCATATTCTTTTTTTCCAAATTCTAAATGTATTTTTTCATCTCTAGTAGTATTCCCCCAAGGACTATCTCTTGGAGAATCAAGAATTTCTTTAGAGTATGCTTGTTCAACAGTTCGTTTTTGAAATTTTACTGCATCGCAACCATATAACTTGGCAAATTTTATTAGTTCTTTAACAATTTCTACATCGCCATTATGATTGATTCCGATTTCGGCAGTAATGAACACCATGAATCAATTCAAAATTATGAAGATTTAATACTTTGTGACAAAATGATCGTATCTGCCAACTCCCGCAATACACCTTTACCCCCAGGAACAGAAGTAACTAAATTAGCAATTTTCTTTATGTGTAGAATACCGTCATTAGGACTAACACTAAGTCCAACTAATTTCATGATTTTTTCATCATTTATGTCGTCACCAATATATGCAATTTCATTTTCATTAATATTAAATATTTTAGATATTTCAGGTAAAAGTAATTCTTTTTGCATTATGCCAGAATATACTTTTTTTATTTTAATTTTTTTTGCACGTGCTAGAACAATTTTGGATTTTTCTCGGGTAATTATGATAGTGGGAATATTTTTTTGTAAGAGTAATTCAACTGCCATTCCATCACGAGTATGAAATTGTTTAAGTTGTTCACCTTTTTCTGAATAATACATAGAGCCATCAGTAAGTACTCCATCGACATCAGATATTACTAGTTTAATTTTTTTACACCTTTTTAGTATTTCAGAGTTTTTCAATCAATCAAAAATATTTTAACCACTTAAAAAAGTTAGAGATGTATTTTTAGGAATAATTGTTGAGGCAATTATAAATAATTAATGAAGCTTTACAACATATGGCGAGAATATTATTAATACAACCTAATAGATGGGGAAGAGGTTTCACATCAATTTGGATTCCAAGTCATACAGGAGCATTAAAGGCAAGAAAACATGAAGTTAAGCTTTTTGATTGTACATTTTATAAAGATTGGACAGAAAACGAGTTGATTTTCAACACTGAAAATCAGCAGTACAAACCAACGCAATATGAGAGTTTTGTAGAATATAAAGAAAATAGCATAGTGGACGATTTTAAGAAAGTTGTAGAATCATTCAATCCTGATATTATTTTTTGGTCCGCATTATCATCACATATTCATGGCGAAGGAGAGTATGTCAATATCCAATACGGAGATTTACTTGTTGGAAAAATAAATACAACTGCAAAAAGAATTGCGGGAGGTTTACAACCAACCGCAGATCCTGAAGGAGCGGCATCTAGATTCTCAAATATTGATTTTTTTATTAGAGGTGAATCTGAGTTGGTATTAGCAGAAATTGCCGAGAAAATTGATAGAGATGAGAATATCACTGATGTAGATGGATTGATATGGAAAAAAGATAATAAGATTCAGATTAATCATCCACAAAAAATTATTTCAAATATGGATCAAATTGGGTCATATGATTATTCAGTGTTTGAAGATAAGGTTTTCTTTAGGCCATACAATGGTAAAGTTCTAAGAGCCGTGGATTATGAATTATCAAGAGGGTGTGCATATGCATGCTCATATTGTGTGGAAACAACGATTCAAAGTTATTATGGATTTACAGATATTACTAATTCTGGTACTTTGAAAAATGCATCTGCATATTTAAGAAATAAAAGTGCAAAAAGAATTTTTGAAGAGATTAAAACATTAAATCAAGAATTTAATATTGAATTTTTTAGATGCCAGGATACTAATTTTTTAACAATTGATCGGAAAATGCTTGAAGAATTAAGTGAATTAATTAATAAGTCAGGATTGGAAATTTTTCTATACATAGAAACCAGACCTGAAGGAATTAATAAGTTAAGTATAGAACTTCTGAAAAAATTAAGAGTTGATGGAGTCGGAATGGGGATAGAGGTATCGTCAGAATCATTTCGGAAAGATCATTTGAATAGATTCCCAGCACAAAAAAAAATTATTGACGCATTTTCATTATTAAAAAATGCTGGAATAAAAAGAACATCATATAATATCATTGGATTGCCAAATGAAACAGAAGATATGATTATCGATACGATAAAATTCAATACAATTTTAGAACCAGATAATATCACGGTCGCATTTTTCTCACCATATCTAGGTACAAATCTTCATGAAGAATCAAAAAATATTGGAGATTTCAATGATTATGAATATAATGTAGATAACCAACTACGTACAGTTACTAAATCATCAATGATTGATAAAGAATTATTAAATTTCTATAAGAAAAATTTTGCAAAGTTTGTTAGAGAAGGATTAGGAGAATTACAACAACTTAAGTCAGACTATTTAAAAAATTGAATTCTAGAATTATCATAGGTACGTGGCCATTAAGTGGCGATTATGGAAAAATAGATTCTAATCAAGTCAGAGATGTTTTGGAATATTGTTATGAAAATGAGATTAGGGAATTTGATACGGCTCCTAATTATGGAGATGAATTTATAGAAAAAGAATTAGGGAATATTTTCCATGATAAAGAAGATGTTTTGATAAATACAAAGATGGGAAATTTTCCATTTAATAAAAAAAGTTATGAAATAAATGATTTAAAAAAATCATTTAACAATAGTTTAGATAATTTAAAGAGAGAGTCGATAAACACATTATTTCTTCATAATCCTAGGAAGGAGATTATAGATTATACCAATATTTTGAATTTCATGAATGAACTAAAAGATGCAGGAATCATAAATTTCATAGGTTTGAGTAAAGCAAAAAATTTCAATTATGAAGATTTTGTGGATCTCAGTAAATTTGATGTCATACAAGAAGACATTAATCTATTATCATTAGAGCCATTAAAAAAAATTAAACAGAAGCAAAATATTTTGATGGCTAGATCACCACTAGCAAGTGGATTATTATCAGGAAATATAACAAATAAAACAATATTCCCAAAAAATGATCACCGTTCAGAATGGTTATACGGAAAAAGATTAGAATCATTAGTAAAACGTACAGATGAAATTAAAAAATTATCAGGTATAAAGTTGTCAGAATTGTCAATGAGATTTTTATTTTCTCAGAAAGAAATTGATAAGGTAATTTTTGGTGTTAAAACAAAGGAACATGTAAAAAATATTATTTTTAATTCGACAAGAGAAAGATTAGAAGAAGTAATGGTAGAAAAATTGTTTAAATTATATAAAGAAGATTTTGGTTTAATTGATGAATCTGAATATGTTTATTAGTTCTGAATTTTTTTAATTTTAATTAATTTTGGATCACTGTAGTCTCCACCCATATGATTAATACATTTTTTACACCATTCATTTTCTTTCCAATTACCAGTTTTATGAATATCTCTAAGATCACGCATCTCCTTTGAATTCCAAAGCTCATGAATAGTATGATCTTTCAGATTTCCAAGAGTTAGTTCTTCACTAAAGAATGCACAGCAAGGACAGACTTCACCATTACTACGTATCAAAACACGTTGCCAAGGTTGTTGACAATTAAACCCTGAGTTTTGTATTTTTTCACGGAAAACAGATGTAGAGTTTGTAAGGAATTCAGAATAATCTTTTGTTAGATCAGGAGGTTGAAAATCTTGGATGACAATAAAATCAACTTTATCTTTCCATGTTTCAATAAATAATTCTTCTTCATGTTCATTGAAACGAGTTTTACAAAAATTTACTCCTACAACAGGTAAATCAAATTTTTCTTGTTTTTTTATTTTAAGAAAGTTATCAATATTTTTCATGGTTGTTTCATAGTTTCCACCTAATCTGACTTTTTCGTATGTTTCTTTTGTAGCTGCATCAAGACTAAAACGAACTCTTGTAACACCAGATTTAAGAAATTTTCTGGAACGTTGTTCGGATAGTAATGTAGCATTAGTATTCAACATAATGTCCATGAATCCATGATCTGATGCAAATTTGATATATGATTCAAGATTTGGATCTAAAAAAGGTTCATTTGTACCTTGAGGTTCAACAGAAGGACACCCATATTTTTCACCTTCAAGAATTATTTTTTTATAGATATCCCAATCCATTTTTTGGGATGAGATGTATTTTTGTTCACCATCATCTTGACCTATTGGACATGAAGGGCATCTGAGATTACATATTTGATTAGTTTCTAATTGTAAGAAGATTGGAAAATCAGTTTCGAGTTCAAATCTATTAATTGCATCCCAATCTTTTCTATAATCGCTAAATTTTTCACCAATAATTGATGCCAATTTTATATTCACATCCTCTTCAGAGGCAAACCATCTGACTTTTTCATCAGTAGTATACAATTTATTTTCCAAGATATCCAAAATTTACATTAGTTATAATTAAAACATTACGAGTAAAACATTAGATGAAAATAGGCACCGTATGATAGTAAAGATTGAATAATATTGAATTTTTGGTAACAACATGCAAGAAAAAAATATTTTTTTTGTTATTCCTGCAAGGAGAGATTCCAAAGGTTTTCCATTCAAAAATAGAAAATTATTAGATTTGACCATTAGTCAAATTCCAAATGAATTACATAATAAAACAATTGTATCTACAAATGATGAAGAAATTATTCATAGATTAGAATCAACAAAAATTAATATTTTAAAACGTGATGAAAAACTTTCTCATGATGATGTTAACATACGAGATGTAATGAAAGATGTTATAGAAAAATTCAATATTAATCAAAATGATATAATTGTGATGTTATATCTTACATCACCTGGAAGAAAATTTTCAGATATAAATAAAATTTTGGAATTTTATAAAGAAGAAAAAGTTGACACATTAACATGTTGTGTAGAACCAAAAACACATCCATATCTATGTTTATTTAAAAATGGAGACGGAAAGGGTAAACAGGTAATTGAACATGACATGTACAGAAGACAAGATTATCCTGAATGTTTTGAAGTTAGACACTTTGTTTGTGTTTTCAAAGCAGGTATAATAGAAAAATTAAATAAAAATATGTATAACGATGACACGTATTTTTATAAAATTGAACATGATGTTGATGTAGATTATGAATATGATCTACAAGAATTTTTGAAGAAATAGAAATTATTCTGACGCAACATCAAAAGTTACTTGTAAAGCACTACGTTGTTTATCAATAGTTATCAATCTACAACCATGAGCAGATAATGGACCATCTTGAAAAAGAGCCATACTATTGTCAAGATCATATGGTTCAAAAACTATAGAAGATTCATCTTCTTCGGTCGCCATGAAAGTTCCACCAGCTTCACCTTTTGGCCAGTCTTTTGAAAAATAAAAGAAACAAATCAAGGGTTTGGCAGGATCCTCATGAATATGAGGTAATTGGAAACCACCTTTTTTGTATGCAATTAATGCAAAATTGTTTAATCCCAATACAGGCAAGCCAGTGAATTTACGTAAATTAGAAATAAATTCATCTGATTGGAATAAGTTGTACAACAATGCCCAACTCTTACTTAGTTCATTTTCATTCCAATTTGGTTTTTTAGTATCTTTATTTTTTGAAAATAATATTTTATAATACTGGAATTTTGATAGATCAGAATTAACACCCCACGAATCATCAATCTCAGGATAATTCAAATAAAGTTCATCATAGAAAGATTGATTGAAAAAATTTGGAACAAAACCAAATTTAAAAGGTTGTTGACTCTTGAAATCATTACTTTTTTGATAAACGTTTTCCCAATTTACAAGATTTTCAGTATCAGACATATTGATTCTAGTTATTCAGATGATTAACCATTTTATATAATATTGCAGTGGAAACCATTTTGAAATATCGTTTTATTATTGGAATAAAAATTTTGTATTTTATTCCTAATTTTAAATCAGCATTTATTTCAATTTTAGATTTATTATCTTCAGGCGAGATAGAAATTTTTAATTTGGTATTTTTTGCGGGGCCATCCAGAATAATACTCTCAAGTTCACTAGAGGATATTATTCTATGAGATGTTGATTGAATAATTTCTTTTTTAAAAATACTTTTAAAAAGAAATTTTTCTTCAGTAGTAATTTTAGATTCATCTCTTTCTAGAATTTTTACATATTTCAGTTGTACAGGCATAAAAAGAGGATATTTTTCAAAATCAAGAATTGAATCAAAGAGAATATTATTTTTTACAGGAAGTACTAAACTGAGAGATAACTCTGTCATGTAAAATTTACTATACTCAAGCCACTTAAATTCTTATGTTAAATCTCAATAATAGTTTCAAATGAATGGATGTATAATACAAGCCAGAATGGGTTCAACAAGATTACCTGGAAAAGTGATGTATAAAATTAATGAAAGGCCAATTATTGATTATTTACTATCACAGATCAAACACTCAGAATTAATAGATAAGATTGTGGTTGCAACAACTGATCAAAAAAATGATGATATAATTTATGATCATATAAAAAGAAAAAAAATTTCAGTCTTCAGAGGTGATGAACATGATGTTTTAGATAGATACTACAAGTGTGCAAAAAAATTTCAATTTTCAACAATTATTAGGATTACAGCAGACAATCCACTGATAGAACCACAGATAATAGATAGATGTATAAAAAAATTTTATGAAAACTCATACGATTACGTTTCTAATACTATAAAACGTACATTTCCAATTGGATATGATGTAGAAATTTTTTCATTTGAAGTATTAGAAAATGCATGGAAAAATGCAAAACTTCCGTCAGAGAGAGAACATGTGACACCCAACATAATAAAAAATAATAGATTAAAGAAATTTAATATAGAAAATTCACAGGATTTTTCAAAATTTAGAATAACGTTAGATACAGATGCTGATTTAGAGTTAATCAAGAAAATTTTAACAGAGAAGAGAGAATCGCCAATTTTTTTTAATGATATTAAGAAGTTAATTAAAAATAAATCGAGTTTATTTGATATTAATAAACATGTCAAACATGATGGATATGAGAGATCAATAGAAAGAGATAAGATATTTTTAGAGAATATGAAAGATAATGCGTAAAATAAAATTATTTGACCCATATATTGGGGAGGAGGAAAAGGAGGAAATTCAAAAAGTTCTAAAAAGTAAGTACTGGGCATCAGGTTCAGGAAATGGAAGAGTTAAAGAATTTGAGATTAAGTTCAAGAAATTTTTAAAGACAAAAGAATGTATTGCGGTAAATAGTGGAACTGCAGCGTTAAATCTTGCATTATCATTATTTAATATAAAAAATAAAGAAGTAATTCTACCATCACTTACATTTGTTTCAACGGCACATGCCATAATTGAAAATGGTGGAATTCCAAAATTCGTCGATGTTAATCCAAGAACATTATGTATTGATGTAAATAAGATTAAAGATGCAATATCAAAAAATACATCAGTGATTTTACCAGTTCATTTTGGCGGAATGCCATGTGATTTGAGTAGTATTAAAAAAATATCCAAAGAATACAAACTAAAAACAGTTGAAGATGCTGCTCATGCAGTAGGAACAAAATATAATAGAAAATTGATAGGTACACATGGAGATGCAGTTTGTTTTAGTTTTCATCCAGTGAAGAATTTAGCGATGCCAACTGGAGGATTAATATCACTAAATGGCAGACAGAATCATAATTCAAAGAAAATACTTGATGCAAGAAGATGGTGTGGCATAACTGATAGAAAAGATGCTGATTATGATGTAAAAGAATTAGGTTGGAATTACTATATGAATGAATTTTCAGCAGCCATAGGAATACAACAATTAAAGAAGATTAAGAAGATGACAACAAAAAGAAAATCAATTGCAAAAACTTTCAATAAAGAATTTGAGATACAAGAAAAAATGGAATATAATGATAATTGTAGTTATCACTTTTATTGGATTTTAGTTCAAGATCGTAAAAAATTTCGTAGACAATTATCAGAAAATGGTATTGAAACAGGAACACACTATAAACCAGTTCATGAAATGAGTATGTACAAAAAGAAAATTACATTACCAATTACAGAGAAAGTGGGTAAGAAAATTGTCACATTACCAATACATCCAAATCTTTCTTTTGATGACATAGATAGAATTGTAAGAATTACTAACAAATTTGCATAGTGTTAGAGTTTCATTTTTTCAATTAATCTGATATTTGATACTAAAAGTTTTAGTTCATCCGTATCGATTGATGAAGATGCATCTGGTCCTTTAGAATTTTTTAGCTTCACATGTTTTTCAATTATGATGTTTTTATTGCCATTTTGTTTTTTTAGTATACAGAAAATCAATGGAGCAGTTATGCCCAATGTATGATCAGAAAATCCATCATATGTAATTGCATTTTTCCAATTTATTTCAGAAATTGGTGTAGGATATTTTGAAATGCAGTAACAAAAGGTTACATTGTTATTTTCAAATATTTTTTTAATTTGTTTTTTATTTCCACCCATACCCATGCTAATTATAACTGGTTTTCCAGTGGTGGCCTTTTTTTGAAGAGTTTCTTTGGAAAAAGGATCTTTCATCAGACAGGTTCTACTTGCAATTTTATATCTTTTGACAGATAATTTTTCTAGAAATTCTATTGCTTCTGGATAAAAAGCACTACAGAAGAATTCTATTCCAATTTCATCAGCTGTTTGTTTTAATTTTTCAATTTTTCTATATGTTAATTCAGATTTTTTGATTTCTTTCCAATTTGGATGTGAACTGGCATATAGATCACTAGCACGCCACATTTGAAATTTTACTGCATCAGCACCAGAATTTTTTGATGCTTGAATTAATTTTTTAGCTTTTGCAATACTTCCTTCCCAATTTGATGCAATCTCAGCAATTACATAGCATTTCATGCTAGAATAAATTTAGAGTAAAATTTAACCGTTTATTGAAAGAAAAAATATATGGAAAATAAAAAAGAAGTGTCTATTCGAATAATAAATAAAACAGATATTAGATTTTTATTTGAATTATTAAAAGAGAGAGATTCTCGTGCAAATATTTCACATAAGAAAATGCCAACATTTACCGAACACCAAAATTTTGTTAATTCAAAGCCATATTCAAAATGGTATGTTATTTTGTATGAAAATGAAAGGGTTGGATCGATCTATTTATCAAAAAATAACGAAATTGGTATTTTTATTTTAAGAAAATTCCAAGAAAAAGATATTGGGAAATTTGCGTTAGAAAAAATAATGAAAAAGAATCCAAGAAAAAGATATCTTGCCAACGTAAACCCAAAAAATAAAAAATCAATTAATTTTTTTAAGAAAAATAATTTTAAATTAATCCAATATACATTTGAATTCGAATGATTTTTTTTCTTATGATAATTAAACAGATTATAAATTTTGAATATTTTTTTCTAATTCATGATTATTAATCGAGTCTACATTATCTGAAGAATAAGAATTCATATTTTCAATTTTTTGTATTCCAGGATAATTTTTTGAGAAATCTTTTATGGTGTATGAAAGATTTAAGATCATATACAAATTTTCATATTCCCAGGCATATCTCATTTCATCATTATTAATTAATGTCTCATGTAGTTTTTCACCAGGACGTATTCCTGTTAATTCATAACCAGAATAATTTTTTTGCTTAGACATAATGTTGTTAATCTGAGATAGTGTATACTTTTTTAATTTAGGTATAAAAATTTCAGAGCCATTTCCGAATTTTGTAGCCTTGAGTATAAAATCAAGAGCTTCGTCCATTGTTATACTAAATCTTGACATTTCAAGGTCAGTGATTGTAAGTTTTTTATTATTTTTTAGTTGGTCAATGAATTTTGGAAAAACTGAACCACTGCTGGCAAAAACATTCCCATATCGTACAGCAAAAAACTTTGAGTTATTTTTTTGAGGATTAGAATAATTTTGTGCAGAAGTAAATAATTTTTCCATCAATAGTTTTGTAGCACCATAGGTGTTCAATGGAGAAACACCTTTATCAGTTCCAACACATATAGCTCGTTCTATTCCATTTGCAAGACATGCGTCAATGACATTTTGAGAACCTTCAACATTTGTTTTAATTGCCTCAAAAGGATTGTATTCAACTTTTGGAACATGTTTTAATGCTGCCGCATGAAATACGATATCGACATCTTCAAAGGCACGTAATAATCTTTTTTGATCTCGAATATCACCAATCAAAAATCTTATGCGATCATCATCAAATTTGGATTCCATCATAATTTGTTTATGTTCATTTCTACTCAAGATTCGTATTTGATCTACATCATTATCTAGAAGTTTTTTTGTTAATGCATTTCCTAAGGAGCCAGTTCCGCCGGTAATTAGAATAGTTTTTCCTTTAAACATAAAAAAATACTTTCAGGCATGATTAAAAGACTTGCGAATGGATGTTCATTAAGATTCTATTAAATTTTTGAGGATAATGAATGAAGATGTACCTAAATTTTTGAAATTATTATTTATGTCAAGAGAACTTGTTTTAACTGAATTTTTATATTTTTCATGATTATCTAAGAGGTCGATAAGTAATGATTCTAATTCTTCAATATGTTTAACTTGGATTGATTTTGAAATGCCTGAAGGCATTCCATATACATCATAATCAACATGTAAAGATAGAACAGGTTTTCCAAGTGCTTGCGCCTCAAATATGCTTGATGAGACTCCTATGGATATAACTAGTTTAGATTTTGATAAGAGTTCAATGATATTTCCATGTTTGATGGTTTTTACATTAGGGAAATTTTCTAGTAAATTTTTTGAAAAATTAGATTCTGCCATATCAGGGTGACGTTTTATTATCAATTGTATGTGATTAGTTTTTGCCATTAAGCAGATTTTTTTAATTAGAGATTCATAAGATTTCCATTGATTTACATCATGACCAACACATTGTTGGTTTCTAGGACCAGTTGCAAGTAGTACTATGGTTCGAGGATCTTCATCTATAGATTTCTTTTGTTCTAAGATACGATCAAGATTTGGACTGCCGCTATGCATAATCTTATCTTTTGGAAAAGAGGAGTGTGTAATATTTTCAAATGTAGAAGGACCCCAAACAAGGAATTTATTTGAAAGTTCAGGTAGATTTCCACCGATAATTTTATTATAATTATAAGCATTATCGTTATCTAAAATAACACCATGTTGTAATAGTACAGACTTTATTGAAAACTTTCTTGCTAAACTGAGCATTATTTGCTCAGTGAATCCACTTTCAGAAAGAAGAAGTATTGCAGATATTTTATTTTGAGATAGAAATTTTTTTGATATTTCAATTTCATATAATGAATGTTTTAATTTAGATATGAATAGGTGGTTCAGAAATGGTTTTAATATATACCAAAATGATAAATTATTTATTTGAAAAAATGAATCAAATTTTTCATATTCAAGAAATTTATTAAATTTTTTAATTATTTGTTTTTCAGATGAGATAATTTTTTCTTCTAGAATTTTAGAAAAAGTATGAGAATGAGAATATGGAATGATTTTTGAATTTTTAATTATTTTGAGTGATTTGAGATTAGATGATATGGGTCTATGACGATTATAAAGAAAAAAATTTTCTTGAAATTCACTAGTTTTATCGAAAAGTTTTTCATATTTTATGGGATCAAATTCTACAAATGCAAAGGATTTTTGGTCATTTGTTTTAGTTTTATTAGTAGATATTAACGAAGTGATTTTTTCAGACATTGATTTTAATTTTTGAAAATTCTTTTTGGAAATTTTTAATGATAATGAGTTTGTAAGATCATACTGTAAGGTATCCCATGTTAATTCAATTTTAACTTCTTTTTTTCCAATTATTTCACAATTTTTTGAGAGATTAGACATAATATGGTATAGATTATTTGAAGAGAGAAAAGTGTGATTTTGAAAGTTATTGCTAATATTTGATAGAATTAAGAAGTTTTTAACAAAAGGAATAAGAAAATTATTGAATTCAACCCTAAATAAGGATGCAAGATTCACACTCTCATAAGAAAGTAATTCATTCCCATGATTTTGGTTATACCATTGGCAAAATTTTAAGCATGATGGATCTATTAGTTCTAATTCTTTGGAAGAAATATAATTTTCAGAAATATCGTGTTCAATTCCATTTTCAGTTAATAATCTATGCGATATTAAATCAAATGTGATTATTTTTTTTGTATGTGATTTTAAATCATTAATTTTTGTTAATGTAATTGATGAATCAATAAGTAGAATTTGATTTGTTTTGTTATTCATATGATTAGACATTTCATACTTCTCGAATTGTTGAGATAACATAATCTAAGTCTTGTTTAGATATTTGTGGATAGAGAGGTAACGAGAGGATTTGAGTGAAGAGTTTTTTTGAGTTTTTCAATGATGAATGAATTTTACAAGTTTTTCTATATAATGTAAATTCATGTAGAGGTTTGTAGTGAACTGATGTGCGAATTCCTTTTTTTAGAAGATATGAAAATAATTCATCTCTAGTTAGAGGAAAATTTTTGGTGATTTTTATAATGTAAAGATGACAGCTGTTATCTTTTAGGAGTGGATCATCAAATACTAAAATTCCCTCAATATTTTTTAGGTTATCACTATAGTATTTACATGAAATCTGTCTAAGTTTATTCATTCTTTTTAATTTTTTCAATTGATTGATACCAAGTGCTGAGCGAATTTCATCTAATCTAAAATTATAACCTAATTGTGATACATCGAATTCCCATGGAAATCCTTGAGTAAATCTTTCTTTAAGAGATTTATTTATCCCATGATTTCTCATACTTCGTAAACTTTCTGCAAGTTTCTTTGATTGTGTGGTAATCATTCCACCTTCAAATGTTGTTAAATTTTTTGTAGGATAGAAACTAAAACATCCAGTTTCTCCAAAAGTTCCAACATGTTTTTTATTTTGTCTACTACCTATTCCATGAGCAGCATCTTCAATAATTTTCAAATTGTGTTTTTTTGCAATTAGTAAAATTTCTTTCATGTTACAAGATTTTCCAGCAAAATGAACAGGAATTACAGCTTTTGTTTTTGAAGTTATTGAGCTTTTTATCGATTTCAAGCTGAGATTGATATCATTCTCACACACATCAGCTAAAACAGGAGTAGCACCTGTAGAAAGTACAGCATTAGCAGTTGCAACAAAAGTAATATCTGGAATAATTACTTCATCACCAGGACCAATTCCAAGGGATTTTAAAGAAAGTTGTAATGCAGAAGTTGCATTTGATACACCAATTGCATATTTGGAACCTGTAAATTTTGCAAATTGTTTTTCAAAATTTCGTAGATTTGGACCATCAGTCAATAGATTAGAATTTAATGCATTTTCAATTGCCTTTTTATCTTCAATATCGATATTAGGGACAACAAATGGGACTTTGATTGATTTATTCTTGAATGCATCTAGTCTTTTTTGTTTCATATTTGAATAGGATTTCGTTATTCTTTTATGAGTTGCTCATACATTCCTAGAGTATCTTTTACCATTTGATTAGAATTACATTTTTCAATAACTAATTCATGTCCAGTATTTCCTAATAGATTGCATTTTTGTTCATCGTTGATTAATTCAAGAATTGCCTCTGCTAATAATTTTGAATCACCAGATTTCACTAAGAGAGAATTTTTGTCATGTTGCAATGTAAAAGGAATACCATGTGCGTCAGTACTAATTACAGCTTTTTTGAATGCAAATGCTTCTAAAGGAGTTAGTGGTGAAAGTTCCCATCTTGATGGATACACTAAAAAATTTGATTCTCGATATGCTTGAATAACATCTTCACGTGGAGGATTTTTAATTACAGAAACTAATTCGGAGATATTTAAATTTCTAATTGTGTTTAGCATTTCAGTTTCAAATCCAAAGTCAACACCCATTATGATAAATTTAATTTTTTTATCAGTTAACTGTTTTTTAAGAATATGTATGGATTGGAGTAGAATGTCCAAACCCTTGATTTTACTAAATCTTCCCAAGAACAATACAAAATTAGATGGTATATTGTATTTTTTCTTAAAATCAAGAATTGGGGAATTTTTTATATCAAGATTTATCCCATTTGGAATGATAGTGATTTTAGATTCATCACAATATTCCAAAAAAATATTTTTTTCATATTCATTTGGAACACTAATTTTTGTTGCAGATTTTATTATAAAATTAATGAATGGTTCTTGAATTTTTATGAGGATTTTTTTTAAAAGTGAGGAAGTTAATTCTGGATGTGTTGTTAAACCACCTTGATCAGATATAACTAATGGTATTTTTTTCTTTTTAGAAATTAATGCTGCAATGAATGATTGAAAGCTTCTAATTCCAATAGTGTGAATTATATCAAAATTATCTCTAGACATTTCAAAATACATTCCTGGATTAACAAAAAAGAGATTTATTGAAAACCAAGTATGACTTCTTTTAATCAAAAAATTTTGAATTTTTTCTTTTCTTGGAAGATTTTTGTTGAATGTTTTTGGATTATTAGCAAAATCTAGATCTGTAGTGTAAATTGTTACATCATGTCCATGTTTAGAAGATTCCTTAGCAATATCTAGACATAGGAATAATATTCCACCGAATTGAGTTGCAGGTAAAGAAGCGGGACAACATAAAGCAATTTTCATTTAGTAAAATTTTTACTTTTGAGTATATAGTTTTCACTTCTTATAGATAACACATACAATGTCAAAATTTCTTGTTGAGAGAACAATTATTTTTTATTTGTTGCAGTCAGAAATCCCATATTATTTTTATGAGGGTTTTTTGAAATTATGAATTTCTTATTTTCTATTTTACCAAGTAATTCATTCACAAGTTGAGGCTTTGAATCAGCAAAATGATACTCCATCACTATATTATCAATTTTCATAAATAATTCATCAGATAATGAATCAATTATTTCATATTCTGCACCTTCGCAATCTAATTTCAATAAATTACATTTTGAGATATTGTTATTTTTAATTATATCAGAAAAAGAGTATGATTTTACATTAATAGAATTTTTATTTTCTTGATACATGCTATGAGCTGAAAAATCATCGTCTAGAAAAATTTTTACAAATGACGAATCTTTCGATACAGCAGTGTTTTGAATAATAATATTAGATATATTATTTAATTGGATGTTTTGTTCTAATAATTCAAAATTTTCTTTAACAGGTTCATAACAAAATATTTTTCCATTGGGACATAATTTGCAGGAGAATAATGCAAACAGACCAATATGTGCACCAATATCAATTATTATGCAATCTTTTTTTAAATTAAATTTTTTAAGATCATATTCCTGTGATAGCCAAACATTGGTTAATGCCATAAGATCAGTAGAATTTGTACGAATCTTAATTTTTAAACCAGATTTTGTTTCAAAAATTACATATTTTTTTTTTATTAAATTTAGATATACCAAAGGATAAAGATACCAATTTTTAAAAATTGAGGTGGTTTTTAGAAGAATTTGAAATTTATGAAGTATATTTGACAATCGTTCTTCTAAGATCAAACGAAAATATAATTCATATAATTTTGTAAATGGACTTTTAACGTACGGAATTAGAGCATGAATATTGAAGATTTTGATTACTGGGGGAATGGGATTTGTAGGGAGTCATTTAACAGAATTTTTACTTAAAAAAAATCATGAAATTAAAATTATTACAAAAAGTTTTTTAAAAAAACAGAATGTTGAAAAATTTAAAAAAAATATTCAGATTGAGAAATGTAGTGTAACTAATTTTAAAAGAATTGGGGAGATTATAGATGAGTTTTGTCCAGAGATAATTATTCATCTTGCAGGAAATACTTCACATTCAAAATCATTTGAAAATCCTCTAAAAGATTTAGATGCCAATACAAAATCTACTTTATTTTTGTTAGAAAAAATTAGACAGCGTAATATGAAATGTAAATTTATTTTGGGAAGTACATTCATAGTAATAGGAAAACCAAGAAAATTACCAATTAATGAGGAAACAGAATGTCATCCAGGGACAATTTATGGTGTAAATAGATTAACAAGTGAATATTACTGTAAAATTTTTCATGATATGTATGGTTTAGATACAAATATTTTTAGAATTACAAATTCATTTGGTCCACGTGAGCAGATAATTCCAAATAAGAATGCAGTAAATTTTCTAATTTATCAAGCGTTTAAAAAAAATGATTTAAACATATTCAATTCAGGAAAATTTTTTAGGGATTTTATATTTATTGATGATGTAATTTCAGGGATATATACAATCTTGAGAAAAGGGAAATCTGGTGAAACTTATTGGATTTCATCCTCAGAAAAAATTTGGTTTAGGGATTTTGCTAAAATTTTAAAAGAGATTACAGATTGTAAAATTAGTTATCCACAAACACCAGAATATACAAAAAAAGTAGATGTTGGAAATTTTGTTGTTGATAATACAAAATTAAAAAAATTAGGTTGGAAACCAAAAATTGAGTTAAAAGTAGGTATACAAAAAACAATGAATTATTTTAAAAAAGAATATTCTGATTAAGATATTAAGTAAATTAAACAAATTTTCTAAAATACATATAATAAAAAGTTACGATTAAAAAAAACATGACTGATTTTGATTTTCAGTGGAAAAATCTGTTAGATGAAAAAGATCTTAAAAATGAAGAAGAAAAATTTGAGTGTAATCAAGATAGAGTTAAAGAATTTCTAGAATTGACAGGAATAAAACCCTGGTATAAGAAAGACTCATTCATTAAAAACAAAAAATGTCTTGATGCAGGATGTGGTCCAGGAAGATGGACGTGTGCAATGCAGAAATTAGGTGCATCAAAAGTTGATAGTTTTGATATGAGCGAGGAAGGAATCAAACGCTGCAAAAAAATCAATCCAAGTGCATATGTTTCAGACATCTGGGATTTAGAACCAAATAGAGAATATGATTTTGTTTTATCATGGGGCGTATTACATCATACAAAAAATACTAGAGAGGCATTCACAAAAGTTGCATCACAAGTAAAAAAAGGCGGAATGCTTCACATCATGGTGTATAACAAAGAAAACGATTGGGTTTATGAAGGATTTCGTGGAGATACTTGTGTTGAAAAGCACAAGTATTGGATGACATTAAATGATGAGGAAAAAATTGCATTATGCAGAAAAATGGTTGAAAAATACAAAGGCAACATTCATGGGTGGTTCGATGCATTGAACCCAACATACAACTGGAGTCACACAGCATCAGAGGTTGAAGAATGGTTCAAGGAAGAAGGGTTTTCAGATATTAAATTGAAAATGGTTAAACAGAATATTAACATGAATGGAATTTTAATATAATAATCACATAATTTGTGTTCCTTCACCTAAAAGAAAGATTTTCTCTGTATCATTATTAACAATAGATATTTTTGAATTGGAAGCAATGATACTATTATGAATTTTAATTTTTGAATCTATGATACAGTTTTTCATAATAATTGAATTTTGAATACTACAGTTAGATATTTGAGAATCATTATTAATACTGCAATTAGGTCCAATGATTGCGTTAGGACCTATTTGGCAATTTTCTCCAATAATACATGGACCAATTATTTTTGAATTACCAAAAATTTTTGAGTTCTTACCAATCATAACATTACCAGTAAATGTTGTTGTTTTATCAACATCAGAAAAATTATAGCTTTTCATATTTTTTAACACTTCACCATTGGCATGAATTATATCATTTGGAGTTCCAGTATCTTTCCAGTAATCAGTAATCATTTCAAAATCAATTTTAAAATTTTCTTCTAATAACATTTGTAACGCATCAGTAATTTCAAGTTCGTTTCTCCAAGAAGGTGTTAATCTTGAATATATTTCAAAAAATGATTCTGTTAAAAAATATATTCCAGTAACGGCCATATTGCTAGGAGGATCTTTTGGTTTTTCTACAATTTTGACAATTTTATTATCAACAATATGTGCTATGCCAAATTGCTTTGGATTATTTACTTCGCATAATAACATTAATGCATCATAATCATTTTGTTCAAATTTTTTGGCGATATTATTGATTGATTTCTGAATGATATTATCACCTAAAAAAACAAGGAATTTTTCTTTGCCGATAAAATTTTTACATAAATTTATTGCATGAGCAATACCTCTGGGTTCATCTTGTTCAATATAGCTAATTTTCAGATTAAATCTTGAACCATCGCCGTAGTAATCTTTTACTTTTTGTGAACCAATTCCTCCAATAATTATAGCAATATCAGTAATTCCACATTCTTTGATAGCATCAATACAATATTCAGACATTGGTTTATTAGCAATAGGTAAAAGTTGTTTTGGCCCAGTATGGGTTAGAGGGCGTAATCTTGTACCATGACCACCGTGAAGAATTATTCCTTTCATTTTATTTCATAAGATTTTTGGTTTATTTGAATTACTAATTCCTAATTAGAGTTTTTTTTACATACAGCAATAAAAAATAGAGGATTATCATTCTCAGAGTAAGGAATAGGAGTGTAGTCATTTGATACCACCTTATTAGAATTATCAATATCTGCAGATTGGTCTGCAAACTCAGTATTTAATCTACGAATTTTTGTTTTAATAATTTTATTGTAAAAATTTGATTTTGGATCAAATTTCAACAATATTGTACTTAAAAAAAATCTCAATTTTACTTTGAGAAGGAAAAAAGAATGTAATCGTCTATTAATAATTTCTTTTTTAGTAACTAGTTTTTGTGAATAGAGATTGATCTGCGAAAATTGTTTTTTTAGTAGATTTAAAAGTTCATCCTTAGAAAGAAATTCTACGTTATCAGATTTATTATAGATTAAATTTTGATTTTCATTATTTAGGATGGAGACAATTAATGTTCCATCATCTTTCAATAGATTGTTAAACTCTTCAAGTTTTGTTTCAGGGTTCATCTCATTTTGTAATAACTCAGAGTGAATAATACAATCAAAAGTTTTGTTTTCTAGTTTGAAAGTATCATCCATTGATGAGAAAATAAGATTATTGTTTGAATCATACTTTCTGGATGAGTAATCAAAATTATTGTTTGAAGCGTCACATGTAATTACTTTATTTGCATTTTTTAGGAGAATTTTTGATCCATGATAAGCCATTATGCTAAATACATTGTAATCTAGAGTTAATCCAGAACAAAATTTACTAGCAAAATTATATCGTTCTTCTTGTTTTGTATATACATCGTCAAGAATTAAATTAGATTTTTGATGTTCTTTAGAAATTTTTCCATCATGCCTTCCCCATTCATCATTAATTCGTATGACATCATCTAATTCAACAGTTGATGTTTCAAGTAATGTTAAATCGGTAATGGCCTCAACTCTATGAATCATACAGGGTTTTACATGAAATACTACACCAGGAGATAATTTCTGTTGCTTCAAGTTTTTAAGAATTTTATCTATTTCTTCATTTGAGTAGTGTCCATTTTTCCATTCTTTTATATTTACAGGTTCAGGATAATAGTGCAAGATTCCAGTTCCACTTTGAACATAATTTGTTTCTTCTTTAAATTCATGAAATTGTATGCTTGATTTGAAATTAGATTTAAAAAGAATTTCTTTTAGAACATATTTGAAATTAGGTTTTCCATCTGCAATCCATTTCTCATACCCCCAAGGCTTATTGACTTTTTTGACTTCGTCAAGTTCTTTAATATCTATAGTCATTTTTTTACTCCATAAAATTGGTTCATTGCATTCTGCATTTTTTTTATTGGTGGGTTTTTTCCTGTATATAATTTAAATTGTTCAAGACCTTGGAAGAAAGCTAATTCTAATCCAGATATAGTAATTTTATGAGATTTTTTTGCAAGTTCTAATAATTTTGTTTGTTGAGGATTTGCGACAGCATCCATGATTACACTTGAATTATTGATACAACGTGTTGTTAAAGGAGATTTGGATATTGCAGGATACATACCAACAGATGTGGTATTAATTATAATATCTGTTTCACAATCATTTCTATCTGACCAAGGAATAAAATCAATATTAAATCTATTAGAAAGTTGTATTCCTTTCTTTTTTGTTCTATTGGTTAGCATGACATTTTTTAAATTTAGATTTTCTAGTGCTACTAGAACAGCTTTTGCTAGTCCACCAGCACCAAGTAAAAGGATTTTTTTATTTTTTTTATTTCTAAAAGATTTAAGACATTTTTCTACACCTAGAACATCTGTGTTATATCCATTCAAATGGTTTTTCGAATTAACTATTGTGTTTACTGATTGAGCACGCTTTGCAAGAGGATCTAAATTATCTAAAAATTTTATTACATCCTCTTTAAATGGCATAGATACACTACAACCTTTAATTCCAAGAGAACGAATCCCTTGGATTGCACCTTCAAGATCGTTAACTGCAAATGCTTTGTAAAAATAATTTAGATTAAGAGCTGTAAATCCTGCATTGTGAATTATTGTACCAAACATTCCAGACTTTTGTGAGATAGAAATGAATAAGCCAGGAGTTTCATAGAATATTTTTTTCATTTAAAACCTCCGATATGATAAACATGCCAAATGCAATTAATGCATAATTAAATGGAGCATGATGTAACGCAGCCATATTTAGATAAATAATTCCTACAAGTAAGTGAATTTTTTGGAGATCAAATCCATTTTGTAAGATATATTCATCAAATATTTTTTTATATTTTGAACTATTCTTCCATTTTTTAAATGATACACTCACATTGTTTGATTTATTTCTGTACAAAAAATCATCTTTTATAATTAGATCGTAATTCATTAGTATTCCACCATAAAGTTTCGCAAGATCATAATATAGATCACCTACACGTATATTTCCAGCAAAATCTTGTCTCCAATCTATTAGTAAAAATTTGTTTAATTTTTTATTAAGAAGAACATTTTGGAATTGTAGATCACCATGAATAAAACTAGGAATTCCATCAAAGAGTTCAGACCAAGGAATAAGTTTTAATAATTTTTGTAAATTAGGTACTTTGATTCCATTTATTTTATTAGGAAATTTATAATGTGTGTTTTCTTTTGAAAATTTTGATATACGAGATATAGTTTTTTCCTGATAGAAATTTTTACACAGATTTTTGAATTCACTATCTTTTATTTTTGATCTACTCCAAACGGTTGTTTCCAACCAAGTTAATAATTTTTTAAATGCAAGAGGATCACCTTCTGAATAAAATGTTTCACCCATCCAATAAGGATATGTATAGAAATTTTTACCAGATTTTTTTACATTTGGAAATATTTTCGGTTTAATTTTTGTTTTTTTAATTCTTTTATCAATAATATTAGGATTAGAAAAGAATTTGATTACAGAATTATTTGTAAAATAAATAAATTCATCAATTTTAGAAATACTTGAAGAAGGAAAAAACTTTTGAATTTCATGAAACTTTTTTGTGTCACCAATATCATACCACTGAATTTTTTTTGCAGATAATTTAGAATCTGCAACTAATTTTTTTAAACCATCAGATATTTGATGTTCATTTTTTACTAATACAGGATTCTTTAATCCGTTCCAAAATATTGAATGATCTTTAACATATAAGAATCCAGTAAATGCAAAATAATTTTTATTCACTTTTTCTTTGTCGCGTATATCCTTAACTAGATTTTTTTTTATTAAAGCATTACAAAATTGATTCCTTTCTGATGTTTTGACTGTTGAAATACCAATCAGATTATATTTTTTAGAGAATCTAATTTTTTTTGGAAAGTAACAATCACATGGTAAAAAAACAAATGGTTCATTAAGAAATTTTTTACATTTTAATAATGAATGCCCAGGTCCACTAAATTTTCCATCATAATTTTTAATTCTAACAAAAGTAAATTTTGTTTTTGGGTGGGCGGTTAAGAGATAATCTTTGACTTGATCTCCCAGATAGCCTAATCCAATTATGAATTCATCATTGGATTGGAATTGTTCAATTAGATGAGAAATGATGGCTTTGTTTTTTACCGGCAATAGTGCTTTATTGATTTTCTCATTATAAGGCCACATACGTGTTCCTTTTCCAGCAGTTAAAATGCAGATTTTCATGGATGAATGTGTTCAAAATCATTCTTTAGTAAACATTTCTTAATATTTCTCATTTAGGATTATTAATGACTAAGGAAAAATTATCATATGAAACCACAAAATAAACCAAAATTATTTTTGCTTGATGTAGATGGCGTTATGACTACAGGGCAATTTATTTACACAGAAAATGGGAAAACAATGAAAGTTTTTGGCCCAGATGACCATGATGGACTTTCATTATTAAAAAAATTTATTGATATTAGATTTGTTTCAGGAGATAAAAGTGGATTTGAGATTACTAAAAAAAGAATTCAAGATGATATGAAATTTCCATTAGATTTGGTTAGTACTATTAGAAGAGTTGAATGGATTTCAGAGAATTATGATTTACAAGATGTAATTTACATGGGCGATGGAATATTTGATCATTATGTTTTTGAGAAAGTTGGGTATTCGATAGCACCTGCTAATGCAGATAAAAATGCACGTGAATCTGCAAATTATGTTACTGAACGATTAGGTGGTGACAGAGCTGTTGCCGAGGCATGTTTACATATTTTAGAAAAATTTTTCGAGCCTTATGACCCAAAAAAATTACCTAGTTCAGGTGATTCACTTTCTGGACAATGGTCAGTTTAAGAAGCAGTGATAACAATGTCCAAGGTAGAAAAATTAATTGATTTTGGTTTAAAAAAGAAATGTACATTGTTAGGAATAGGACCTATGAGTAAAAATTGTATTGATGTTACAATAGAATTAGCAAATAAATACAATGTTCCAATTATGTTGATTGCAAGTAGAAGACAGATCGAATCCAATGAGCTTGGTGGGGGATATGTAAATAATTGGACAACTGAAGAGTTTTCAGAATATGTTAAAAAAAGAGATTTAAAAAAAAATATAATTTTATGTAGAGATCATGGAGGACCATTTCAAGGTATCAATGAAGATAATTTAACTTTAGAAGAAGCAATTAACAATGCAAAATCATCTTTTTTAATAGACATAAAATCAGATTTTGAAATTTTACATATTGATCCAAGTGGTTACACTAAAGATGAATTGGAAATTAATAAAATGCTTGAGATTATTTACGAACTTTATGAGTATTGTCATAAAAAGGCAATTGAGAATAATAAGAAAGTGAGTTTTGAGATTAGTATAGGAAGAGAAGATGGAGGAGTCCATAAATCAGAAGAAATTAAATTTGCAATTTCACAAATTGAAGAGTTTTGTGCTAAAAAAAGAATACCAAATCCCTTGTTTGTTGTTGTGAAAACAGGAAATTATGTGATGGAGACAAGAAATATCGGTATTTTTGAAGAAATGATGAGTGATGATAAAAATACACAGAAGATGGAGATTGGCAATATTATAGATTATTTGAACACCAAAGACATAATGTTGAAAGAACATAATGCGGATTATATTTCAAATGACATGTTGAAAATTCATCCTAAAATTGGTATTCATGCAATGAATGTTGCACCAGAATTTGGGGTAGTGGAAACTAGAGCTATGCTAAAATGGTTTACAAAAAATAATCTTAATTTAGAAAAAGAAAAATTTCTTGATTTATCTCTAAAATCTAACAAATGGAAGAAATGGATGGTGGAACAATCTAGTGCAACAGATAATGATAAAGCAGTAATTGCAGGACATTATGTTTTATCTAACATGGATGTAAGGGAGATAATTGATCAATTAGAAATGAAAAAAGATCTTTTAGAATATGTAAAAGAAGAAATTAGAATCTCAATTAAAAATTATCTTAAATGCTTGGAATTAATTTGATTATTTTGAGAATTTTTTAATAGTTTTATTTTGAGTTTGGCGATAAGAAGTGAATTCAATTGGACGTTGCCATTCAATTTTTAGATCACGATAATAATCTCGCTCATAGAAATAGTCATTTTTTGCAACTGCCCAGTCTCTATCATCTTTGTTTATTGTAACAACATAATTTTTTACTATTGTTCTTGCAACAGATATACTTTTTGAACCATCAAATTCCGGTACATGATCCCAAAAATTATGAATAAGATTACTCTTTCCAATTTGGCACATATCATTAATTGAATATGTATATCTATAATCCTGTGGTGTTCCTTGTACAAAAGCAGGAAATGAGCTAACTAAGATTTTTTTTTCAGGACATTTATTTTTAAAAATTTCAAAAATGTTTTTGTTATGAATGAATTGATCAGATCTACAAACCATAATTATTTCAGAAGAGATTTTTTTGAGACCATTTTTTGCAAGTGTGACTTGATGGTTAATACTACTCCTATGAGGACTGGGCATTGAAATTTCATTAGTTTTTATTACATCACAGTTGATGTCAGAAGTATTTTCATTTGTCCAAGTGGAGACAACAATTTGTGTATCTGGAAAGTTATTTTGGTATTCATTAACTATGTCTTTAGTCCAATTCATAATTTTACCTCGTATAACAATACCAAATTCATTTGATTTTGACATGAGCAGTAGTCAATTAATATGCCAAATATGTATTTCTAAGTTTGTTTTTAATTTTGAATGATAATCAAAATTTTATTTTATGAAATTTGTTGTTTTTTTGCCCAGATAATTAAGAAAATTGCCATAAATGAGGTTGTCAATACATAGGTAGTGGCAACACCATAAGCACCAAAGATACTACCAAGAACAGTTACTCCAATTATTACAGTAATTAGACCAATTAAAGCTGAGAATAATACAGGTTTACTCTTTTCATCACCCAAGAATTCAGAGAATTTTATTGATACAATTGCATTCGGAATTAATACAAAACTCATAATTTGTAAAATCCCAATTTCAGTGAAGTTTGGGAAAACATATGGTATGATAACAGGTAAAAAGATTGAACAAGTAATTGAAAGTCCAGTTACACCCAAAAGATAGTATTTCTTTAGAGTTTTATTTTTAATCTTTCTTGAATCATTGGTTAACATGTATTTATAGAAAAATGCATTTGGCATTGAGATTAATGCAATAAACTGCATTGATAATGCATAATTACCTAAAAATGAAAAGCCCAAAAGTGGAACAATGATTAGTTTATCAGTATTTTCTCGTAACGCACCAATGAATTTTAAAGAGTAATTTTGCCAAATGAAATTAAAATTATTTTTAAAAGAAGGAAAGTTTAATGATGAAGTTTTATGTAATTTTACAATAATGATAATAAATCCAATATAAGAAATTCCAAGTGCAGATATTATTCCATCTGCACCAAAGAGATAAAAGAATGATAAGCCAAGTCCGACAGTTAAGATTTTTTGTAATAAAAGATACTTTGCGTATTGAGAATAGAATTGCTTTCCAACAAGATATCCTAAGGATAGTGAATTAATTATGTAACCAAATAATAAAATTATAATATCAATTTGGTAAAAAATAATAATAAGAACTAGTGAAGAGATTGTTCCAAAGATCAGAGAAATAAAATTAAAAGTAGATTCTAAATTTTTTCCTTTAGCAGTTAAAACAACCATATTATTTTGTGTTCCAATATTAGATAGATTGAATGCTATAGCTACAATTGAAATTAAATAGAAGATTTCACCATATTTTTCAGGTTGAATTACTGATGCCATATAAAACCAGAATATGGAAGTAATGGCAGTTCCTAAGATATCAGAAGAACCTAGTATGCCTAATCCTTTTCGTCGAATAAAAATTTCTTTAAAATTTTTCCACTTAATTACCATAATGAATTATTAACTGAAAAGTAGTTTATTATATGAGCATTGTGTATGTTAGCTATCAAATTTAGATTTACATGAAGCCAAATATTTTTTTATTAACAATTGATTCGATTCGTGCAGATAGATTTTCTGGTCCAAAAAAAACTGCAGTAACACCAAACTTTGATTTCATAATTGAAAATGGTTTATTTTTTGAACAAAATATTTCATCATGTGACCAAACAGGTACTAGCTTGGCAAGTATTTTTACAGGTAAATATCCAATGAATTCAGGAGTTACACAATTTAATTTCAATTTTGAATTTTCAACATTTTTTGATCATCTAAAAAATCTAGGTTATAGTCTATACAGTTGTGTAAGTGATTTATCTATTTTTGAAAAAATAACTGAAAATTTTGATAGAAATTCTAGATTTATTTATGGTGGAACAACAACATATCCACATTTGGATAATGATATAGGAGATGAAATTGTTAATGATTTTCTTAATAAAAAGATGAATGAGCCATGGATGTTTTACTCACATTTAATGGATCTTAAAGATCCTACAGTATGGGCAAAAGAATATGATGATATCAAATTTGGTAAAACAGTTTATGATCGAAACCTTTCAGCTTTAGACAAATGGATTGGTAAGTTTTTAGAAAAAATTGATTTAACAAATACTTTATTTATAATTACAACTGATCATGGAGAGTATGTGTTGCCACAATCTAATGACATAGAAAAATCAATTAGAAAAGTTTCAGGTATTGGAAAAAAATCTCAAATTTTAGGTTCTGTTGGAAAGAAACCTTTTGCACTATCACTTAAAATCGCAAAAAAAATTAAACAGAATAAAGTAGAAAATTTAGATGAATCAATAAAAAGAAATTATTATCTTTCGCGTGCTTCAACAGAACTTTATGATGATCTTATCAGAGTACCTTTATTATTTATAGGACATGGAATAAAAGAACCAAAAAAAATATCAAAACAAACTAGGCATATTGATATTTTTCCGACAATTTTTGAATTAATTGAAGAAAAAGTTTCAGATTCATCAATAGATGGAAGAAGTAACGTTCCATTAATCAAAGATCAAAAAATGGATGATTTACCAGTGTATATAGAAACAGGCTCAAAAAGTCCTAGAGAAATTGGAAAAGTTGTTGGAATTAGGACATCAAATTACAAATATTTTAGATCGAGAGATAACCCAAAAGATGGTGTGAATTTGTATGATTTAAAAAATGACCCTAATGAAGAAAATAATATTCAAGATGAGATTCTAATTAAAAAGATGGAAGACATACTGTTGGAGATATTGAATAAATCTAAATCATCAGTAAAGAAGGAGATTACAGATGATGAAGCACAAAAACTTGAAGAAGAATTAAGAAAAATGGGTTATATTTAGAATATTAATTAGTTTTTAATTTCTGCCAATCATAATCATCAAATTGAACATTTTCCATTTCATCATCATTTGGTTTCCAAGAGATGTCAGCTAATGCAAGGACTCTTGCAATTTGATTAGTGGTGTTGATATGTGCAGATGCAAAATTTTTTGGTATCTTAATTAAAATAGGATTTTCAGAATTTGCTTTAATTTCCAGATATTCATCTTTTGAGTTTTTAATAACAAAGATTACTTCACCGTGTATGCATATGAAATAGCTATTACGTTTTTTATGAAGATGTGGGCCCTTAAGCTCACCAGGATTAACAGAACTGACATAAACCATTTTTGGATGCTCATTAATAATTTCATCATAATCTCGCCAGACTACTGTTAGTGAACCATTGGTATGCTTATCTACAATATCTTTAGTGTCATGCTTTTCTAATTTATGAATAAAATCTTCAATATTTTCCATAAATGAATAATTTCATAAGATTGAATAAAAGTTTGGATCAATTATGATTGAGACATCATTCAATACTAGATTTTATTAATAAACACATTAATGATTTTTTATGAAAGTATTAGTTACTGGAGGATTAGGTTTCATTGGAAGTAATTTTATTCTAAAGGCATTAAATGAAAATAAAGAATTAAGTATAATTAACGTAGATGCAGAATTTCAAGGGTCGGATCATAAGAATTTAGATTCAATAAAAGACAATGAAAAATATTCTTTTGTGAAAGGAAATATTACGAACAAAAATCTAATGGAAAAATTAATTTCAAAAGTTGATGCAGTAGTTAATTTTGCAGCCGAGTCATTTGTTGATAGAAGTATACTAGATCCAAATCCATTTTTGGTTTCCAATATAAGAGGAACATATACAATTCTTGAATTAATTAAAAAAGAGAAAAAGAGGTTGGTTCAGATTTCAACTGATGAGGTATATGGAAGTTTAGAAACTGGAACTGCAGTAGAAAATTCAAGATTTAATCCGTCTAGTCCATATGCAGCTACAAAAGCAGCTGCAGAGTTGTTAGTTAATTCTTATAATACAACATTTGAATGTGATTCCATAATTACAAGATGTACAAATAATTTTGGTCCAAGACAATATCCAGAAAAGTTAATTCCAAAAGTTATACTTTTAGCAAATCAGAATAAAAAAATTCCAATATATGGCAATGGTAAAAATATAAGAGATTGGATTTTTGTTGAAGATCATTGTGAGGCAGTATTACAAGTTTTGTTAAATGGAAAAAATGGAGAATCATATAACATCTCTGCAAAAAATGAAATAGATAATTTGACGATTGTGAAGAAGATTTTAGAGATATTGAACAAGTCTGAAGATTTGATTGAGTTTGTTGAAGATAGACCAGGACATGATATTCGTTATAGCCTTAGTTCAGAAAAAATTAGAAATGAATTGGGGTGGAAGGGAAAGATAGACTTTGATGTAGGAATTGAAAGAACAGTGAAATGGTATTTGAGTAATCAAGAATTATTTTTAGATAATAAAGATACTCAGCAAGCAACTCCATGGAAATAATTACTGAAACATAGTCTTAGCTTTTTCTAGATCCATCATAGTATCCACTTCTAACCATTTACCATTTACAAATACAGGTTTTATATCATAACCACTTTCAATTATTTCTTGAATCATATCAGGAATTTTAGCCATAGCAAATGAGATTGAATCATGGAAACGACCTTCATGAGATTTTGATTTTTCAAGTATTTTCATAAAAATGTAGGAACCATGAGATGTTAATTTCATTATTCCAAAAAATTCACCACTTATTTTTTTTCTAATTAGAGATTTATTTTCAGAAATTCTTACAACTTTTTCATTATCAATTTCTGCTAGAGGAGGAAATTGATTATTTCTTTCATCATCATGTTTTTTCTTCCAATCAAGATCTATAGCAATAGAAATATCATGAGTAGATTTTATAATTTGTTCCAAAATTTTCTCTTCAAAAAGTAAATCAGCGTAGAGAATTAAGATTTCACCATGGATTTCTCTCTCTGCATAGATTAGACTTGCTAGTAGATCATTATTTTCAAAGTTATTATTATAAATCAGATTTACATTCTTAAAAGGAAATTTTTCTTTTTTATAGCCAACAATAATTGAAATGTCAGTAATTCCTTTATTTTGAAATTGTTTTAATTGCCGTTCAATGATTGAACTGCCATTGATATCAACCAACGCTTTAGGTATATCATTTGTATAATGACCTAATCGTGTACCTTTACCTGCAGCGAGAATTATTACTTTCATGTATTAAATTGGCTTAATAGATGGTCTAGTAGTTTTTCTAGATTCAAATGATTTCAATGCATCTTCAACATCATCTAATGAAAGTGAACATTGAGTTCCTACAAGTTTCTTATATGGATATTTTGATTTAGTTTTTTGAACTAATTTAATAGCGAGATCAAGAGATTCAGGTTTATAATTATGCATACCAACTAAGGTCAAACATTTTGTAATTATTTCAGATGAATCAAGTGTAAATTTACTATTTGGGTATATTGCTCCTAGTAGAATATAGGTTCCTCCAATACGAAGAAATTTTATGCCTTGATCAATTACAGATGGAGTTCCAGTTACTTCAATAACATAATCTGCACCAAATCCATTAGTTATTTGAGAGATTTTATTTATGATATTTTTTTCATTTTTTATGTTCACAGTATAATCTGCACCAAATTCTTTTGCTAAAGATAATCTTTTACTATCCATATCAATTGCTATAATTTTTTCTGCTCCTAATTTTTTTGAAAATGCGCACGCATACAATCCAAGTGCTCCACAACCTTGTACTACAACATATTTACATTTTGAAAAATTGGCTTCATCTAATCCACTAGTTATTGTTGCACCAGCACACATCAACGGAGAAACTTCTTCATCGGATAGATCATTGGGAACCTTAAAGATAAAACTGCCTTTACGCAAATGAATAAAATTAGCAAATCCCCCAGTCAATCCCATATTTCCAGAACTTTCAACATGTCCGTATTTGAATAGATTAATACATTTTTGTGGAATACCTTTCTTACAAAAAAAACAATTTTGACAACTTGCAGTCATCGACCAAGTAACTCTATCGCCAATGGATAGTTTTTTTCCATTAAAATCAGATTTCAAATTTTTTCCTAATTTAACAATTTTACCAACCATTTCGTGACCCAAGATTGAAGGAGTAGGAAAAGGTCTATGACCAAGCCAAGTATGAACATCTGATCCGCAAATAGTTGCTAGAGATATTTTTACAATGGCCTCATCATGATTGATTTTTTCTGGAATTGAAAAGGTTTTTTCAGTTAAGGGTTTATTTGCACCATTAAAAATTATTGCAGATGCTTTATTTTTTGACATAAAAAAATTTAATTCATCTAGAAATTAAATCTTAGTACAAAATAGTTAGAGAATGGTTTTAAATGAAATTATTTAATGAGAGATTAAGGTTAGATACATCATCGCTCTCAATGAACATTTGTGTCCATAATTCCAAATTAAATAGGAATAATAATTGACGCAGATTTCTGTCATTAATTTCAATTTCTTTATTATTAATTTTTCCAGAATTATTAGAAATTATATTTTTAAATAGATTTTTGCTATAGGCGGATGAGTTTTTCAGGTAGGGTCTTTTTTCCTTGAATGACTTATCTATAGCACATTCCACAATAGATGAAAATTCTTTTCTAAAAAAGTCATAAAACGGTATACCCCAAGGAAATTTTTTCCGTTTTGCAATTTTTTCAGGAAGATACTTTTTACCTAATTTCTGTAAAATGTATTTTTTGTTAATTCCATCAATATTATTAATTTTAAAATGTGATGGAATAGTTAAAGAAAATTCTGCAAGGTTATAATCTAGAAATGGTTCTCGCATTTCTACAGCATGTGCATATCCACATCTATCAATACGCCATGTTTGGGCTCCAGGTATTTCGGTTTTTAGTTCATACAATAATGCTTGATTTAATGAACTTGAAGATTTATTATTATCAATAATTTTTTTAAACTGATGTTTTTGATGGTTTTGACTATTTTTGAAACTCATTACACCATCTGAGAAGATATTGTTCCCAGAAATATCATCAAAAAATCCTGATGAGATTGAATTAAGCTTTTGATCTAATGGAACATTAGATTTATCCTTAGAATAAATAAGATATCTATTATATCCTCCAAATAATTCATCAGAACCTTCTCCAGTGTAAGCTACAGTAACAAATTTTTTGACTTGTTCAGAAACTAGATAGTTAGATAGTATCGATGGTCTACCGAAAGGAAATTCCATATGCCACAAAATGGTTGGTAACGATTTTGAGAGGTGATCAAAAGTGAGTGAAATTTCTTTATGATCTGTCCCGCAATGCTCAGCTACAGTTTGAGCTTCAGAATATTCATCCAATTCATGACCAAAGCCGGTTGTGAATGTTTTGACAGGTTGTTCTGAAAGTTTACTCAGAATTGCGACCATTATGCTTGAGTCTAACCCCCCAGATAGTAATGCACCAATTGGTGCATCACTAACTTGTCTAAGATCAATAGAATTTGTCAAGATTTTTTCTAATTTTTTAATGTAAAAATCTTCTGCAAAATTTGATTCCTTAATTTCTAATTCCCAATATTTTTCAATTTTTATTGAATTATCCAAAAATGAATAAATTAGTTTATGACCAGGCAATAATTCATAGATGTTTTTCATCATGGTTTGTCCATCAATTGTGTAACCATATGTTGCAAATTGATAAAGGCCGTCATGATTAATTTCACGAGTTACACCATCAAATTGCAGAATAGATTTAATTTCAGAGGAGAATAATAGATTGTTTTTTACAATAGAATAGAATAATGGTTTTACACCAAGCCTATCTCTTGCAATAAATAATTTTTTCTTCTTTGAATCCCATATTGCGAAAGAGAACATTCCATTTAATTTATGAACACAGTCTTCACCATATTCTTCATAAGCATGTACTATAACCTCAGTATCTGCATTAGTATAAAATGTATGATTTTTTTCTAATTCATTTTTAATTTCTTTAAAATTATAAATTTCGCCATTTAAGACAACCCAAATTGTATTATCTTCATTATGCAGTGGCTGTTTTGCATTTTCAGAGAGATCAAGAATTTTTAATCTTTCACAACATAAAGATATTTCATTGTCAATAAAGAATCCCTCTTGTTCAGGTCCACGATGTTTTATTTCATTACCCATAGAACGAATTAACTGTTGATCACTCCATGTTATTCCACAAATACCACACATTTTTTACACCCTAATTTCCCAAGGAAGAAAAAATCTTTTTGGCAGATTCAAGTTCATTTTTTTCATCTATATCTATCCAAGGTAAATTTTTAGTTTCAATAAATTCAACTTTATGTCCTTTTTTAATCATTTTTTCTATGGCTAAAACAAAATAAGCATTAGAGTTGTTTTTCCTTATAAGTTCAGAGATATTATCAAATAATGACTCGACGATTTCTTTATGAAACTTAACCATTCCAATAAAATTTCCATGGGAATCCTCAAACGGGATAGTTTTATTGATTTGTAGAATATTTTTTTGATCAATTTCTACTCTCATAGTTTCATCTCGTGTATTACGTTCAACAGCTAAACAAATCATGGATTTATGTTCAACACATTTTCGTAAAATATCAGGATGAAATAATAGATCTGCATGTAAACAAATAAAATCATTTGTTACAAAATCTTTTGCTTTAGATAATGAATGTAAATTATTTGTATTCTCAAAATTTTTATTAAATGCATATTTTACTTTAGAACCAAGATGTTGTTTAATCATTTGATCATTATAACCGGTTACAATCAATATATCATCAATGCCCAATTTTTTAAGACACATTAATTGGTATTCTATAAGAGTAATATCGTCAATTTTTAAGAGACATTTTGGAATTTCAAGATTACCCATTCGAGTTCCTTGACCAGCTGCTAAAATTACACCTTGCATTACTACTTTCGTCCAAATACAATTAAAATCTGTTTAGCATAAATTATCTTTCCAGATGAATCATTTTAGAAGATAGTATGTTTTTTATAACTTTTTTTAAAACAATAATTGGAAATTATGCTAAAATCGGAAATTCTTCGTGAAAAATTAGAAAAAAAATCTCTTGTGCAAGTTGTTGGTGCATATGATGCATTATCAGCAAAATTAGTTGAGACTCATGATTTTGATGCTGTTTGGGCAGGAAGTTTTGCAATTTCAGCTACTCATGCTTTACCAGATGCAAGCATACTAACAATGACTGAATTTCTAAATGTGGCATCCAACATGGTCGAAGCCTGTAATATACCTGTCATTGCAGATTGTGATACAGGGTATGGAGGACCAAGCAATGTAAGTCATATGGTAAAAAAATATGAAAAAGCTGGAGTTGCTGCAGTTTGTATTGAAGACAAGACATTTCCAAAACAAAATAGTCTATTAAAAAATGGAAAGCAAGAACTTTTATCAGAAAAAGATTTTGTTGCAAAAATAATTGCTGCCAGAGAAGCAAAGAAAGATTCTAGTTTTATGATTATTGCAAGAGTAGAATCTTTAATTGCTAAATTAGGAATGGATGATGCAATTGTCAGAGCAGATGCATATGAAAAAGCTGGAGCAGATGCAATCGTCATTCATTCAAAAGAAAAAACACCTGATGAAATTTTTGAATTTTGTGAAACATGGAAAGGTACAATTCCAATTGTAATAATACCAACATCTTATGGAAATATTACAACAGATGAAATAATTGAACATAAGATTAAGATGGTGATTTATGCAAATCAGACTTTACGTGCATCACACATACATATTTCAAAACTTTTAGGAGAATTGAAAAATAATAATAGTTTGAGTAAAATCAAACAAGAGATGTCAACAATGGAAGATATATTCAAACTTCAACAGATGTATGGAATAAAAAAAGAAGAAGAAGACATAGAAAATGAATTGAAAAAAATGGGTTATATAGATTGAAAGAAGTAACTCAAAGAAAAATTTTTCAATATTTTTTGAAAAATAATGTTGAAAATTTTATTGGAGTCCCTGATTCAACTTTGAAATATTTTATTGATGAAGGAATTAAAAAGAAAAATATCATTATAGCAAATCGAGAAGAAGAAGCAATCGGAATAGCTGCAGGAATGACTTTGGCAAAAACCTCATCCTTAGTTTTTATGCAAAATGCAGGGTTTGCAAATTCATTAAGCACTATTACTTCTCTAATTGATTTGTACAAGATTCCAATAATTTTGATAATTGGTTGGAGAGGATATTTGAAAGGGGATGCCCCAGAACATGAAAAAATTGGCAAAATTCAGCCTAAATTGTTATCCAATATTGGATTAAAAAATAGAATAATTGATGAAAAGAATTGGCAAAAAAATTGTAAATGGGCAGTTGAAAATATCAGAAAAGGAATCCCAATAGCACTAGTAGTTAGGAGAGAGACTCTTGAATAGAAAAGAAGCAATGAAGATAATTTGCGATGGAATAAATGATGAGATCATTATTTCAGCAAATGGTTTCATAAGTAGAGATTTATTTTCAACTTTGGATAAAGATTCTAATTTTTACATGATTGGATCTATGGGATTGGCATCATCTATAGGGTTAGGAATTGCGATTAAAAATCCTAGAAAAAGAATTTTTGTTTTTGATGGAGATGGAAATATTCTTATGAATTTAGGTTCGCTTGTAACAATTGGTTCTATTCAACCTAGAAATTTTATTCACATAATTTTTGATAATCATGTGCATGAATCAACTGGAGGGCAGCCTACAACATCAAATAAAATTAAAATAAGCAACATAGCACAAAAAGCAAATTATAAAGTATTTAATGTTAAAACAAAGAAAAAATTAGAAGAAGTACTTGAGAAAAGTAAGAAAGAAAGAAAACCAGTTTTAATTTCTATTAATATTTCTAGGAGTAAAAATACTAGTGGAAGAGTTGAATTGTCACCAATAAAAATTAAGAATAGATTTATGAAATCTATTAGATAATCATAATAACTTTAGAATTAAAAATAGATGTCAATTTGATTTTTTTGAAAATAAAACAATAACCTTTCTTTATAAGATAAAATTAATTCAGAAGATTCATCATATAGATTTTTTAATTCTTGAGGATCAGATTTAAGATCATAAAATTCCCAAGTATTAGGAGTTAAATTATAGATTAGTTTTTTATTATTTTTTCTAACACAAAATACATTATGTTTTTTTGGAGATGGCCAAGGACCATATAATCCACCAGTTTCAACAAATACTTCCCTATCGACATTTTCTTCTTGTTTTATCATATCAAAAAGAGATTTTCCCATAATATCTTTAGAAGTGACATTTGGTAATAGACCAGCAATTTCTGCAATAGTTGGGAAAATATCAATATTTGAACATTGATGGACAATATGTTTTGGTTGTAGATTTGGAATGTGTAACAAACAAAAACACTTTATTGTATTATCATAAACAAAAGTGCCGTAGAATTTTTCTCCTTTTTTTTCACCAAAACTAGTACCATGATCAGATAAAATCATAAGTATAGTTTTGTCCAATATTTTTAATTCACTTAGTGTTGAGGTTATTGTATCGATTACATTACTACAATCTGGTATATTTTTCTCAAATCTTTTTTCATTTTCTTTAACATTTTCGTAATATTCATCATCATTAGAATCCTTGACAACATCCTTGACTAAAGATGTATGAAATTGTGAATACTGCAAAAATAGAAAAAATTTTTCTTGTTTAGATATTTCTTTTAGAATTTCTTGATATCTTTTTTTGTAATTAACACTATGTTCGTCAAATGTATCATATTTATCAAATCCTTTCTTTGTCATCAAGGTTTCAAGTTGACAATCACACTGGGTGAAATAGTTAGCTTGTTTTAGTAATTCAGGTAATGTAGTTATTTCATCTTTTTTAAATTTGAACATATGATGATATGCATCAATTCCATGTTGAGAAGGATACAAGCCAGAAATAATTGAATGGTGAGAAGCTAACGTATATGGAGAAACAGTAATCATATTTGAAAAATATATGCTGTCCTTCTTCATAGATTGTAATGCGACACAGGAATCAACCTTATCTTCTCTTAATCCATCTAGATTAATTAGAATTATGTTATAATTTTCATATGATTGCAACGTACTAATAATTTTTTTAAAGTTGAATTTAATGATTTCAATTAAATTATCACAAGTAATGATTGTTTTAATCTAATTTGATAAATTTACTCCATTTGATATGTAATTTTCAAATGATGAAAATTCAAAAGTTTCAAGAATTTTATTCATTCTTTCATAAGTTTTATTGAGATTATGATAAGTAACAAAATTTTCTTTTAGAGGCAATTCTATTTTAGGCATATATTCAGGAGTAAGTTCCCACGAATGGATGTAAAGACTTGCTGGAATTGTATTTTCTTCATATTTCTTAATTGCGTTTTTAATAATTTTTAATGGCAATGTACGAAGAAAAAAACCTCCAGCTGCGGGAATAGTTTTACCTAGAAATTTTGTTACTAGTAAAGGAAATTCAATCAGTTTACCATCGATAGGATTATCTTCCTCAATACAATTACTAGTTATTCTATAGGGTTGTTTACATGCATTCGGATGTCCATATAATGCGGTTTTTGCAGGAACAATACTACTATCATAAACATAATCATATTTCAATAAAGAATCAATTATCCAAGAGCTTTTTTTATTTAATGAAAAAGTTGGTGCGCGGAATCCTTTTGATTTGTTTTTTGTTAATTTTGAAAATGTTTTAAGTTCATTATTAAAATTTTGTTCATAATTTTTTGAATCTAAATGAGTATGGTACATAGTATGAAATCCAATTTCATGTCCATTTTCAATAATTTTATCAAATATTTCTGGATTAGCTTCAAGTAATTCACCAACTACAAAAAATGTCGCGATTGTATCATTTTTCCTTAGTAAATTAATAATTTTATCAATACCTTGAAACATTTTTGGTACGTGTTTTTTATCTTTTAAATAATTTTGAAGGAGATATGGATGATACCAGTCTTCAAAATCAATACCTAAACAATTCAAAATCAATACACCTCTATTATATCAGTGGTCAATTTTTTTTATGACACGTGCTGGGTTTCCAGCTACTACAGAAAAATCTGGGACATCACGACTAACAACACTTCCAACAGAGATCATTGAATTTTTGCCAATAGTTACTCCCGCAGTAATTATTGTTCCAGGATTAATTACTGCACCTTCTTTTATTAAAACAGGTTTAACAACTCGTGGATATCCATTTTGTTTTAAAAATAAGTTAGCAGTAGGATTTGAGTGAGCAAAAATCATTGAATATGAACCCAATGAAACATTATTTTCAATTGTAATTAATTGAGGATACATTAAATCAATTAAGACATATGGATTGATATGACAATTTTTGCCAATTTTAACACCTCTTGCTTTTTGCATTCGTATTGCCCAACCAGGATAGATTGAGGAATATGCACTTTTATGCAATAACCAGGTTTTTAGAAATTTAAATCGTAGTAATGCTTTTCCTGCAGTACCATGTAAATTATAATATTCTAATAATTCTTTTTCATTTAGAGTAATTGGTTTATTGTCATTCATTTTAATCAATTATAAACTGAAACGTTCAATTTTTCCGAATGTATTTCGTGGGAAATCATTTACAAACTGTATTTCACGAGGAACCATATATCGTTCAAGGTTTTTTATACAATGAGAAATTATTTCAGATTTTTCAATTTTACTATCATTAGTTTTTTTTACAAATAATTTTATGACATGACCAAACATTTCATTTTTCACTCCAATTGCTACAGCTTCTTCGACTCCAGATAAAACTTTCACTACTTTTTCAATATCTTCTGGGATGATTTTTTCTCCTGCAATGTTAATCAAATAGTCAGTTCTTCCATCCAAATATAGATATCCATCAGAATCTTTATGTCCTAGGTCACCAGTATGTAACCAAGAATTTTTAATTAGTTCATCTGCTTTAGAATTATTCCAATAGTTCGATATAACATTTGGTCCTTTGATTAAGATTTCCCCAACATCTAACGGATTTTTTGTAGCATTATTGATTTCAATTTCAACATCCTTAGGTGGTAAACCAACAGAGTTTTCTTTCCCAGGTATGTCAAAAATCATGAACGTACTTCTTGATGCTTCAGTCAAGCCATAATATGTAACCAATTTACGATCATGTAAGATTTTTTTATATTCAATAACTGTTTCAGTAGGTATCGTAGTACTATTTGTTATTATTAATCTGATGTTATTAAATTCATTTTCAATATTTTTATTTTTTTGTTGAATAATTTTATTTAATGTTGTAGGAACTGCAGCTAGTGTAGTTGCATCATATTTTTTTATTGAATTAATTAATAAATCAATATTTGATGCGTTATCTAATAATACAAAAGTAGAACCAACAAAAAGTGATACATGTAAACAACCTAATCCAAAAGAGTGAGATAGAGGTAAAGGAACTAAATTGATATCAGATTCTTTGTAAGTTAATTTTTTAATGATATTATTAGTTGTGAAAATGGAATTAGAATGAGTTATTCCAACACCTTTTGGCGAGGATGTTGTACCAGAAGTATATATCAAATATGCAATATCATTTAATTTTAAAACATGATCTTGATTGATAATTTTGTTAGAAGATAATTCAGAAATGTTAACTTTGTCACAGTTTAAATGATTAATAATTTTCGAAGTTTCATCAGAATGTATTACTAGACTTGCTTTTGAATTTTTTATTTGATCAGATATTTTTCCAGTTGGAAGATTAAGTGGGATTAAATGAGGAATCAATCCTGCTTTCATGACAGCCAGATATGATATTATAAAATCAGATGAATTTCCCATAAAAATTCCAACAACTGATTTTTTTTCTAAATAATTTAATGCCATTGATTTTGACATAATGATATCGTGTAATTCTTGATATGTGAAAGTTAGATCTTTATAGATTAATGCAGTTTTCTTAGGATATGACTTGACAGTCTTTTCAAAATAGTCAATTATTGAGTTCATTTATGCCTCTTTACAACATTTAGTAGATCTTCAGCAGATTGAATAGAAATTGATTCGTTGTCAGATATCGCAATATTGAATTTTGATTCAACTAATGTTAATAGGTTAAGTTGAGAGAATGAATCCCAATCATCATAATCACGTTGGGATTTCTTCCAATCAAAATTAGATTCATTCAATTCTGGAAAAATCTCAAAGAAAATTTTTTTAATTTCAGTCTCAATTTCAGACAATATTATTAAGAATTTAAAATACTAAATTAGTTTTATGACTAATTGAAATTAATAGATAGTTTAATCTATAATTCAATTCTGAAAAAAATGTGATTGAAAAATTTGGTATTGGTATAGATATAACAGATGTTAATAGATTTGAAGAAAAGGAGTATAAGACAAATACGGAATTTTATAAGAAAATTTTTACAGAATCAGAAATAGATTATTGTTTGAAATATAAAAATTCAGCAGAACATTTTGCAGGAAAATTTGCTATAAAAGAATCTGTAAAAAAATCTATAAAAAAAAATGTTAGAATGACAGATATCATTACTTCTCACATAAATGATAAACCAAATGTAGAAATTAATGGAGAAAATAATTATGAGTTTATTGTATCAGTTACTCATGAAAATCGATTTGCGGTAGCAGTAGTTATTAGTGAATTAATTTGAATATAGATTTCTTTTAGCTTGATTTGTTAGAATTGAAAGAAGTCTATTAATAATTTTTGTCGATAGTGAATTAGATATTTCTGATGGAATAAATATCGTACTTGAAAAATTTTTGATTAATGATAAATCAGATATGCTCTTTTGCTTTTCTAATTCAAAATATTTTTTATTAATGATTTTTCGATTTTTAAATAGATCAAGATCAGCTTGGATCTTTGCTTTCAACATACCTTTACTTAGATATATAAAAAATACTAAAACGTCAACAAGAAATAATTGCATAGATATTTTTTTTCTAGTTGAATTTGAATAATGAATTTTTATGCAATATTTTCTATTTCGCTCTAACCAAAAAAATTTTTTCGAACTCCATTTCAACGTATAACTTGAAACATGCCTAATTTTTACTGAAGGAACAAAATAAGATTTTATATTTAAGCTAGATGCTCTCCAACCTAACTCAAGATCATCATGATATAGAAATAAAAATGGATCAAACATACCAATTTTTTCTATAATTGATTTTGATGTGAATAGACATGTTCCCGATGCATAGTTAATTTCTTCAATTTTGTTTTTTTCTCCGGTATCCATTTTTCCTTTATCTCTAGATGAACCGAATCCAAATAATTGAATCATATTTCCAGTACTACGAAGAATCTTATCGTTATCAATTGCAACATTTTTACCTTGAAACAGGCCAGGACCAACTTGATTATACGCTTTCAAAAATTCATTCAACCAACTTGGTTCAACAATTGTGTCTGGATTTAATATAACAAAATATTCACCATCTGCATGTCTCATACCAATATTATTTCCCTCACAATAACCTAGATTTTTTTTATTTTCTATCAGAATTATTGAAGGGAATTTTTCTTTACATAATTTATGACTATTGTCAGATGAGACATTATCTACTATTATTACTTGGAGATTTTCATAATCTGATGATAATACTGATTCAACACAATCAAGTAATAGATTACCTGAATTATAATTTAGAATTATAATACTAATTTTTGGAAATTTTTTTTGACTCATATTTCAAAAACTGTTCAGTAGTTTATGGGAGTTGCTGATCAATAATTTTAGATTCTAGCATTTTAAAATTTATTTCAAATATTTTGATATGGTTTGTAAATCCATCATCTTTTGAGTCCCATATTTTTATTAAATAAGGATAATTTTTTTCATTGTAGAATACGTCTTTTATGAATGAAGGTCTATGTTCAATTGGATCTGTAATGATATGGGTTATTGTTTCATTATGTTCAAAAATAAATGAAGTTAAAGAATTAAATTTTTCTGAATCATCTATTCCAGATTCATTGAGTAGTGAAATTGTATTAATCTTATGAGGAAGATAATATTTAGTGGAATAGGGATACCCATCAGGATTAGAACGGTCGATATTTTTATGAAATGATTTGAATTTTGCCCAATTTTGTTCTACATCCAAACCGTGTATATAGTAACTTTCAGGATAGTAATCATTTAAGGTGAGATTATTATCAACAATTTTTTTTGCTACTAATGCATACTCTCGGTCATAATTTACATCAATTTTATAATTGATAAATAAGAAACTTGAAATTAAAATTATTCCTATCATCAATGGAAAAATATAATTTTTAAAATTAAATTTTTCCAGAAAAAATTTAATTGATAAAGTTGAAAATATAGAGAACATTGGGATCAGTAGATAAAGATACTTTGTTTCTTGTAATGGATAAGAATATGCGTAAAATGCTGGGAGGGAACAAATTATTGAAATTAAAATTATTGTTGTTTTTTTGAAATTTGGCTTTTTAAAAAATAAAATGAATCCAATTGGTACAGTGATTATAAACATAGGAATTAAAACCCATCCTAAATAAATTGGAAAATTATAAAGACCTGTTAAAACAGATACTTCGGAAGAAGTACCTAGTGAATCACCAGAAGAAGTATCATTTTGAGTTTCAAGATAGAGATCAGTTGTATTAATTATTCGTCCGAAAATAGATTTGCCAGGAGTAATTTCTTCAGTATGGATAACCATGGGGATCAGAATGATAAAGAATAATGATAATGCAAGTAGATATTTTGGAATTCGATAGTTCTGATTTCTAATTTTAATGATTAACATTATTGCCAATGAAAAAAATAGAAAAATACCTTCAGGTCTTATGATAGTTGTTATTCCAGAGACAAGAAATGATAGATAAAATAATCTTTTGGAAGTACTTAAAAAAAATAAAAGAGATAAAACAAAGAATAGTAAAAATAGTGGATACGTAGTCCCGTACAATGAATTTTCAATTAATCTTGGTGCAAAAGCAAAAAGGCTAACTGCAATAATGCTATATTTTTTTTCAACGAATCGATTACATAAAAAATATAATGGAAATATGGTTATGCTGGAAAGTACTATGCTGGAAATTTTTTGTATTTGCATATAGGACATAGTATCTGAATAATCAAAGAGGGTAAACAGTATAGACAGAAAAATTGGCCAGGCTGGTTTTGTAACAGTGTAATTACTAGGTAGACTTTCAAGTACATTAATGTCTACAGCGTATGAAAAGAATTGTAATGAATCAAGAAAAACAGGTACATTAGGATCGTATATATACAATCGTAAAGATAATGTCGAAATAAAAATGCCAGTGACTAATAGAAATAAGATTTTATTAGAAAAAAATGATTTGGTGTAAGAAGAATTAGTTTGATTCAAGAACTCTCTTTCATACGCAATTTACAAACTATAACAATATTGCTCATATTTACTAATTAAATTATAGACTAAATGTCAAGATTATGGGATTTTAATCTAAGTTTTAAATTATAAACAGAAGATGATTTGATATGAAAAATTTTAGAAAAAGGTTTAATTTTTGATATTGATTAATGGTTTAATTTCTTCATATATGCTTTCAGCAATGATTTCATGCCCTACATCATTAATATGAACTTGATCAATATACAAATTCTCATTTGAATTCTCAAGTACATTTGAAAAATTCAGTACAAGTGAACAATTATTCATATTTTTACTATATTCAATCATTTTTTGAAATGTTTTTTCACCAAATTCGTTCTTTAGAACTATTGATTTTTCATAATCACTTAGAGGCTTATTGCCATAGTATAAGGCAGGTTGAATAATTATTACTGATTCAAAATTATTTTTTTCAGAAAACTCACAGAAGTCATGCATTCGATCATTCCAGATTAATGCAATTTTATTTGATAATATGTCATCATTTTGATTTTTTGCAATATCTAAACCTGGTGCAAACACAGGTTCAGAGTGAATTAACGGTAAAATAAAATTCCTATATACTACTACTGGAGAACGAAGGAATTTTTGAAAGTTTTTTAGTTTTAATTCATCATCAGATTCTTTAATTTCAGGTTCAGTTGTTCTTTGATAACCAATATCATTTACTCCATCATAAATTATTATCATATCAGGATCAAGATTGATTAAGTTATTCTTAATGTGAAATAATTCTTCAAAAGAAGTTATACTTGAGATCCCTGCATTAATAACTTCAACATTATCATAATTCTCATTGAATTTTTCATGTAATTTGTAAGGGATTGTTTCTTTATCGCTAGTTAATCCAGAACCAAAAATTGTGCTTCCACCAATCATAAAAATTCTATAATGTTCATCTCCAACATCTGTAAGTAATTCGGGTCCACGAAAACCGTTATTGTTTATGTTAATAGTATTGAAATGTTGGTTGGGAACTATAGTATCAACAGGATGGTATGAATAGATTACATTTTGTTGATCATAACAAATTTGACGTTTCATAAAATAATCAATATTGTTCAGAGTTTCAGAATTTTCAAGATTACAATCCTGTATGAAAAATTCATAAAATCTGGCTGAGCTTTCAACAACTGCAAATAAAATTATTATTGAAATAATCAGAAATAATGATTGTTTTTTATACGAAACATTAACTGACATATTTTTTCATCTGGATATTAGATTATTACCTAACACAATATAGTCCATATCTGTCTTTAATATCATATTGTATGCTTCTTTAGGAGTATTAACAATAGGTTCACCCATTACATTCATTGAAGTATTAATTACTACAGGAATTTTTGTGATATTATAAAATTCCCTGATCAAATCATAGAATAATGGATTAGAGTCTTTAGAAACTGTTTGTAATCTTCCAGTTCCATCTACATGTGTCACTGCAGGTATTTTTTCAGGAAGTTTTACTGGTGACACAAGGAGCATGTATGGACTAGGTATTTTTAATTCAAAATATTGCGAGGAAAATTCTTCCATAATAGCTGGTGCAAATGGTCTAAAGGACTCACGATGTTTGATTTTCTCATTTAGTATATCCTTCATTTTAGGATTTTGTGGGTTTGCAAGAATACTTCTATTTCCTAATGCTCTAGGTCCCCATTCCATTTTACCTTGATACCATCCAACAATCTTATCTTCAGAGATTAATTTTGCAGTTTTTTTCAATAATGATTCTCTGTCTAGTGATTCATATGAAATATTTTCTGAATTCAGAAACTCAACAATTTCACTATTCTGATATTGAGGTCCCGAGTAGATATTTTCACGAACCATTTTTGCAGTCTCATTTTCTACAATTCTAGGATTTTTATGAAAAATGTAATACAAATATTGCGCACATCCTACAGCACTTCCTGCATCACCAGGAGAAGGAGGAATGTGGATTTTTTCAAAAGGCGATTCTTTCAATAATCGATAATTTGCTACTCCATTTAATGCAACTCCACCACCTAAACATAGATTTTTCATTTTTGTTTGATCATAAAGATAATTTGCCATTTTTAATAAAATATCTTCAAGAACTTTTTGTGCACTTGCACCAATATCAAAATGAATTTGAGATGTTTTTTCATTGTTTTTTCTTGGTGTAATACCAAAAAGTTTTGAAAAATTTTCATTTGTCATCACTTTATCATAAGTAAATGCAAAATATTTCATGTTTAGGTTAATGCTTCCATCTTCCTTTACATCAATTAAATTATCTAAGATAAGATCATAGTATTTGGGTTTTCCATATGATGAAAGCCCCATCAATTTGTATTCACCTTCATTCACTTTGAAACCTAAAAAATATGTAAAAGCTGAATAAAACAAGCCCAAAGAGTGTGGCCAACGAATGTCATTTGTAAGTTTAATAGAATTATCTTCTGCAAATCCAATTGAAGTAGTAGTCCACTCTCCAACACCATCTACTGTAAGTATAGCAGATTTCTCAAATGGAGAAGTGTAAAATGAATGAGCAGCATGTGAAAGATGATGTTCAGGAAAAATTATTTCTCCATTGAATCCTTTCAAATTTTTATTAATTTCATCTTTTATCCATAATCTTTTATGAATCCATTTAGGAATTATATCAATAAAACTTCTTAATCCTCTTGGTGCAACTGCGATATAATTATCTAATAGTCTATCAAATTTTAAAACTGGTTTATCGTAAAAAGCAACTGAAGTCAGTTCTGATGGAGATATTCCAGATTCTTTAAGGCACCATTTGATTGCCTCTTTAGGAAAATCATCATCAAATTTTTTTCTAGAAAAACGTTCTTCTTCTACCGCAGCGATTACATGACCATCTTTTAGAAGTGCTGCTGCTGAATCATGATAATAACAAGAAATGCCTAGATTGTACATACTAATATTGTTTTTTGAGTCTATCTGGTTTTAATTGTTCTATTTCAAGCCAATAAGTGGTATCAGATTTTTGTAATCTTAAGAGATCAAGTTTTAATATTTTGAAGATTATGCCATAAATGGAAATTAGGAAAATAAACAATATACTAAGGAATACTTTCGTGTTGAATATAGCAAAGATATCTAATACTCTTGATAGTTTTTTTGCAAAAATTTGAGTTGTGGCAGTGAGAATTCCTATAAAAATTAAAATTGATTCTATAGAAAAGACGCCGATGGAAGTTGTAATTATAAAAAACCAAAAAGTAAAACCAGCTGTAACAGCTAATGCTTTAAACCTAGGTGAGGAAACTTCCATTTTATATCGGATAAATGAAGGCTACAAGACCGGTTTGTGCAAGTGCAGTTACACCAATTAACACTATTAAAACAATAATTATAGGAAACATATGAAATTTCCTTCTATTAACATACAATTCAAAAATTTCTTTAATAGTAGAAAGTCTTCCCATATTACTAAAATTATTCCAAACTATTTTTGTTTTTGCGTTGTTTATAAGGAAAATTCAATTTAACATTTTTTAGTTTTAAGGCTACAATTTGCATTGACACATCTTCCTGTTTCTAAATCAAAAACATAATGATGTAAACTACATTCAATTTTTTTATCTTTTATTTTAGCAGTTTCAAGACTTGCTCCAGCATGAGGACAGAATTTATCAATTTCATACTTTTGACCGTCTGATGTAGTTACAAATATTGTTTCATTAGATTTAGGTTTTTCAAATTGTTGAACAGCATGAGTAGCAGATTCATCGTTAAATTTTAGTAAGCCCAACAAATGATCATTATAGATATCTGGATTCCGCCAGGACTCGAATCTTAAACTCAAAAAAAAGTCTTCCCATGGTAAATTTTGATATAGAATTCGTTTTAACCATTTACTGTCAAATACATATTTGTAATCAAAATTATCTCCATCTTCATAATTTTTAAAATGAGAGTTTTGACTGAAGTTAACTAACCATTTTCCTCCGTCAGTTCCTTTAATATCAAATAATATAGACATGTTAATTCTTTCATTAAAATAAGAATTGATTTTGAACATTTTTTCAAAATGTTCTTTTAATTTATCTCCAAGGTTAGAACCTGGTATCTTTTCTATTCGTTCTTTTATGACTTCAATGGTTGATTCCATTTTTTTTGAATATTTGAAAAGATATTCAGAAGTATCTTCCCATGAAAAGTTTTTTCTAATTTTATCATCTAATAAAATTTCATTTTGACTTAGATCTATTATATCACCTGGCATCGGATCATGTATTTTATTCATAAAACCATTTTTCAAAAGCCATTTTTTTGAGAAATTGGGATTAGGGAATGTTGCATTAGAGTTAGCATCAAAAATTTCTTGGTCTAGGAAAGCAGGAGGACCAGCATTAATTGCTAAATAATTAGGTTGAAATAAGTTTGAAGTTGTTAAAACATAATTTAATTTAGATTCACACTTTTCTTCTGACATTTTGATTTTTGTTTTTTCATCATACTGACTATATGTGATAGGAAACCAGCTTGCACCTGAACATTGTATAAGGAGTAAATCTGGATTTTTACCGATGAAGTTCTTCATTGATTGTACTTGAGCTAGACTAACTCGACTGTCTACAGTGTTAACAATGCTTTGGTTTTCAGACTTGAAGACCCAAATAGAATCTTGATTCATTGGTGATTCCTCGGTCCAAATTTGACATTCAATGTCACCTATCTTATGAGGTTGTTCTAAAGATAGAATTATTGGTTCTTTATTGATCAAAGATTTTATCTTTTTTTGGAAATTTGGAGAGGGGTAATTTGGAATGAATATTGGAACATTTTCAGGAAGAATAGAAAGAAATTCAGGATCAAGATGATCCATGTGTTCATGAGAGACAATTGCCGCAGTAATATCAGACCAATCACGTTTCATATAATCATGATTTTCAGGAAATTGATACCATGCACCATCAAAAGCACCGTTTTTTGTGAACCAACCATCCATTACAATTTTTGAATTATTAGTTTTTATACAAATTCCAGCATGACCCAAGAATTCAATTTTCATATATTTAATTTTTAATCCCGATAATTAAATAATTTGAACACTCATTCAAAATATTCGCTGATAGAGTCCTTAATTAGATTCAAGTCCTGTTTTGTCATTGTAGGATACAATGGCAATGATAAAATTCTTTTTGATACATCTTCAGTATTTTTAAGTGAAGAGTATTGTTGCATTTTTTTATAATATGTAGTTTCATGAACTGGATAAAAAAATACTTTTGACATTATGCCTTTTGATTCTAAAAACTTTTGTAACTTATTTCTTTGAGTGGAATTAGGAACTAAGATTGAATAGAGTTGGTAGACATGCTTGGAGTTTTTTGGTTCTGGTGGAATAACTATTTCGGGGATTTTTTTAAAATGTGAATTAAGGGAATTTGCATTTTTTCTTCTTAAAGAGATAATTTTTTCAATTTTTTCCAATTGAGAAATACCAATTGCCGCAGTAATACTGGACATTCTCCAATTATAACCAATTTGTGTATATTCAGGCTTGTTTGTACTTAAAAAATAATTTCCAATTTTTCTTCCATGAGAGCGAATTAATTTTAGTTTTTTTGCTAATGTTGATGAATTTGTAGTGATTGCACCACCCTCTCCTGTTGTTAAAACTTTATTTCCTGCAAAACTAAATATCGATGCATCGCCAAATGTGCCAACTTTTTTACCATTGACTTTTGCTCCAATAGATTCAGCTGAATCTTCAATGAGAATTTTTTTATGTTTTTTAGCAATAGTTCTAATTTTTTCAATTTGACATGGTAATCCAGAATAATGTATCGGCATTATAATTTTTGAATTCTTTGAGATAACTTTTTCAAGTTTTTTTGGATCCATTCCATATGTATCGGTTTCAATATCAACGAATTTTGGTTTTGCATCAACCATTAGTGCAGAATTTACTGTAGATATGAAAGTGAAAGAAGGTACAAGAATCTCATCATTTTTTTTAATATTTTGTGATAACATTATTGCATGTAAAGCTGAGGTTCCTGAATTCATGGTGATGCAATGTTCAACTCCCAAATATTTGGCTAATTTGTTTTCAAATTCTATTATTTCAGGGCCTTCAGCCCAATGCATTCCACGTTTAATGACTTTTGAAATATTGTTGATGTCTTCCTTTTCAACCAGAATTTTGAATAGCGGAACTTTCCATCGGATCATTTTTAATGTTAATATTACTTGTCAGTTATTATATGAAACTACAAAATTCTTTGAAAAATGAATTTTCTGGTAAAAAAATTCTCATTACAGGTGGAACAGGTAGTATTGGAATAGGATTAATTAAGCAGATTTTACCATTCAAGCCAAAAACTATTAAAGTTTTTACAAATGATGAAAATTCAATTTTTGAAACCACAAGAAAATTTTGGAAAAATCCAGTAATTACTTATGAAATGGGGGATATACGAGATAGAGATAGATTAGAAGTAGTAATTCGCGGAGTAGATATTGTTTTTCATGCGGCTGCAATGAAACATGTGGATATATGTGAAGAAAATCCATTTGACGCAGTCAAAACCAATGTGGTAGGGACAAGCAATATGATTGAAGCGTCAATAAAAGAGAATGTCTCAAAATTTATTTTAATTAGCACGGATAAAGCAACTTTGCCTAGTACAACATTAGGAGCAAGTAAATTACTAGCTGAAAGATTGACAATTAATGCACAAACATACAAAAGTTCAGGAAAAACAATTTTTGCATTAGTGAGATTTGGAAATGTGATAGGTTCTAGAGGTTCAGTTTATCAAATATTTTTAGATCAGATTAGAAAAAATCAAGCATTGACCGTTACGGATCCTAGAATGACACGTTTTATAATGTCAATTCAAGATGCTGCTGGTTTAATACTAAAAGCTGTTAAAATTGCAAAAGGTGGAGAGATTTTTATCTTAAAAATGCCTTCTGTAAAAATAAAAGATTTGGCAATGAATATGATCGAGGTTTGTGAAAATTCTAAAAAAAATTCTAATGTGAAGATAAAAGTTTCGAAATTAAGAGATCATGAAAGATTTCATGAATACCTTGTAACACCAGAAGAAATTCCATATTGCCATGATTTAGGAGATATGTACAAAATCTCTAATCAAAAAAGTACCAAAAAGCCATCTTCAAAAGAATTTAGTTCCGAAACTGCAAACGAAATCTCACAGAAAAAACTTAGAGTAGTCATAAAAGAGCTTCTTGATGACTATTTGCCATTTTAGTAGAAAATAATTCATCAATATAGGATTTTTTTAAATAATTTAACAAGAGAATCTACTGCTACATCATTACTAAAATTTTTGATAACATGTTCACGGCCAGAATTTGCAATTCGTTCCCACTCAGGATTATCAGGTGATTCTAGAAATTCTTCAAATTTTTCCTGATAATTTTTTTCATTTATAAAAATTGCATTTTCACCGTCTTTAAAATTTAGATAATTTGCATGGTTTTCATCAGTTACTTCCATAAAGGATAAACATCCAGCAGCGGGAATTTCAAGATATTTAATTGTGTAATTTGCAGTGGTTGCAGCTATTGATGATTGATATTTCTGTAATAGAAGTGGATAATTATCTCCTACGAATTCATGGTCTAATGTATTTGTATAATCAACAAAGGGTAAGTTATTACACATTGTTCTTAATTTATAATGATTTAATGCATTATCTGAATTTTTAAATTGATTAAAAATTTTTGAGAAAAATTTTGTATTTCCAACTGCACCTGAATTTAAAATTCTTTTTTTAATTCGTTCCGAAAATGGAAGAAGATTTTGGTATAATGAGGTTTCAAGTCCAAATAGTATTGTCGTATAATCAAATTTCTTTGGATAGTATCTATAGAAATTATCTCTATGTTGGTAACCAAAATAAGCAGTAATTCCATATTTTTCATGAGATTCTTCTATATCAAAATTTTTTGAATTGTGAAGATCGCCAACTTTAGCTATAACAGGAATTTCTATTTTTTTGATATTTTTTAATTCATTTGGATTACAAGGTGTAAAACTATTTTCATACAATAGAATAATATCAAAAAATTTTTCTAATTTCATAACATCAAATGTTTGTTCTGATTGAAAATATGATACTTCAATTTCAGAATTCTTTTTAAGGGAATTCATAAAAAAATGGAATGAAGTAGTAAAGAAATAATTTTCTGTTAAACCATCACACGGCATGTAAATGAATGCAACTTTTATTTTTGGAGAAGTGTTCAAGTTTAAAAAAAA
>CEVR01019689.1_pt1 | contig 51107 bp, 44 predicted proteins | sample 356541 | NCBI WGS metagenome assembly CEVR01 (sample SAMEA2623734, study PRJEB7988) | marine metagenome | isolation source: saline water (ENVO:00002010), including
CGGTGATTCAAGAAATTCTGCTGTGAAGCAAGTTGCATCTGGCAGGTTTGGGGTCACTACAAATTATTTAGTTAATTCAAAAGATATTCAAATAAAAATGGCTCAAGGTGCAAAACCTGGAGAAGGTGGAGAGATACCTGGGCACAAAATTTCTGACTATATTGCTTCTATAAGAAAAACAACTCCAGGAGTTGAACTAATCTCTCCTCCTCCACATCATGATATTTATTCAATTGAAGATATGGCCCAGCTAATTCACGATCTAAAAAATGTTAATGAAGATGCAAGAATACATGTCAAATTAGTATCTGAAGTTGGAGTTGGAATAATAGCCGCAGGTGTATCAAAAGGAAAGGCTGACGTAGTTTTGATATCGGGATTTTCCGGAGGAACTGGAGCTTCTCCATTATCATCAATAAGGCATGCAGGATTGCCATGGGAATTAGGAGTGGCAGAAACTCAACAAGTTCTTGTTGAGCAAGGCTTGAGAGATAGAATAACTGTTCAAACTGATGGCCAACTGAAAACGGGTAAAGATGTTGCTATTGCAACAATGCTAGGTGCTGAAGAATGGGGTGTAGCTACAGCTTCATTAATTACAATGGGATGCATAATGCTCAGAAAATGCCACCTAAACACATGTTCAGTAGGTGTAGCTACTCAAGATCCAGAATTAAGAAAATTATTCAAAGGAACTCCTGAAGCAGTAGTAAATTATTTCAAATTTTTGGCACAGAGCTTAAGAAAAGAAATGGCAAATTTAGGTTTCAGAACAGTTAATGAAATGGTGGGAAGAGTAGATAAGTTAAAACAAAGAAAAGATATAGATCATTGGAAAGCGAGCAAAATAGATCTTTCTAGAATTCTTTATAAGCCTAAAGGAATAGAAGGCTTAAAAAACTATTGTTCTACCTCACAAGATCATCAACTAGAAATAGCTCTAGATAAAAAAATATTATCGAAATTAGATTTAGAAAAGATATCAAAACAGAAGACTGAATTAAATTTCAGCATAAATAATACTAATAGAACAGTTGGTGCAATTACTTCCGGTAAGGTTACTAAATTATATGGTGAAAAAGGATTACCAGAAGATAGTATAAAGATCAATTTTGAGGGATCTGCAGGTCAAAGTTTTGGTGCATTTTTATCAAAAGGAATTCATTTTAATCTTAGAGGAGATGCTAATGATTACTTTGCCAAGGGGCTATCTGGTGGGAAAATAGTGGTTAGTCCTAATATTAAAAAATCATCATTTATTGCAGAAAACAATATCATAATAGGTAATGTTGCACTCTATGGATCAACTGGTGGAGAAGTCTACATAAATGGAAAAGCTGGAGAAAGATTTGGTGTTAGAAATTCTGCAGCGAAAGCGGTTGTAGAGGGTATAGGAAATCATGGATGTGAATACATGACAGGTGGAACAGTTGTAGTGCTAGGAGAAGTTGGAAGGAATTTTGGAGCAGGAATGAGCGGAGGCATAGCTTACGTATATGATCCTGATTCTTCATTCTTGGAAAATTTCAATCCTGAACTTTCTGATATTGAGAAAATCTTAAAAAAATCTGAAGATGAAAAATTATTAATAGACTTAGTAAATAATCATTATAATTACACTTCTTCCCAAGTAGCTAATAGAATTTTAAAAAATTGGGATTCCGAATTAAAATATTTCAAAAAAATAATCCCTAGAGCTTACGCTAAAATATTAATTAAAGAAAAAAATAATAGTAGAGAAAAAGTAAATGGGTAGTATCTCAGGTTTTAAAAATCAAAAAAGAAATACAGAAAAGAGAAAACCCGTTAATGAAAGGGTACAAAATTGGCAAGAGATTTATGTCCCTTGGACAAAAGAAGAGGCAAAAATTCAAGCTTCTCGATGCATGGATTGCGGAGTCCCTTTTTGTAATAATGGTTGCCCGTTAGGTAATTTAATTCCAGAATTTAATGATTTAGTTTACAAAGAAGATTGGGAATCTGCGTATTTAAGACTTTCTGCTACAAATAATTTTCCGGAATTCACTGGAAGAATTTGTCCTGCACCTTGTGAAGCTTCTTGCACACTTTCTATTAATAATGATCCTGTATCAATAGAAATGATTGAAAAAAACATTATAGAGAAAGCTTGGGAATCTGGATTAGTAAAACCAGAGCCTCCAAAAACTAGAACTGGAAAAAAAATAGCAATAATTGGTTCAGGTCCAGCTGGTTTAGCTGTAGCTCAACAATTAAATAGAGCTGGTCATGAAATTACTGTTTATGAAAAAAATGAACATCCAGGAGGATTACTAAGGTTTGGTATACCTGAATTTAAGCTAGAAAAAGCTATTGTAGAGAGAAGGATAAATCTTCTTGCTGAAGAAGGAATTATATTTAAGTGTTCAGTAAATGCAGGGATTGATATAACTGCCCATGAGTTAATGGAAAAATATGATTCTATTTGTCTTGCAGGCGGATCAACAGTACCAAGAGATTTACCTATAAAGGGTAGAGATTTGGAAGGAGTTCATTTTGCTATGGATTTCCTTTCAGAACAAAATAGATGGAACGAAAATCCAAAAGATAGAGAAATAACTGCAAAAAATAAGAATGTTGTAATTATTGGAGGTGGAGATACTGGGGCAGATTGTTTAGGAACATCAATAAGGCAAGGTGCAAAAAGTATTACTCAAATAGAAATAATGCCTGAGCCTCCCGAAGGTAGGTCAAACGACAACCCATGGCCTGAATGGCCAATGATATTGCGAACTTCTTCAGCCCATGAAGAAGGTGGAGATAGACAATATAGTATTTTAACTAATGAATTTAGTGGAACAAAAAGCTTAGAAAAATTGATCTGTGAAAAAGTAGAGTGGAAAAAAGATAAATCTGGTAAATATAATATGGAAAAAGTCGATAAAAGTCAGTTTGAAATCAAATCAGAATTAGTACTTTTAGCTATGGGATTTGTACACCCTCTCCAAGAGGGCTTACTATCAAATCTTGATGTAGAATTTGATGAAAGAGGGAATGTTAAAACTGACAATAATATGATGACAAATGTTAATAAAGTATTTTCTTGTGGGGATATGGAAAGAGGGCAATCATTAGTTGTTCATGCAATTGCTAGTGGAAGATCATGCGCTAAAAACATAGATACTTTTCTTCAGGGAAGTTCGAACTTGCCCGATGTAAGAGGATATTATAGAAAAATAAATTAAAAATAATGGAATAAAGATGTCTATTATCAGGATATCAATGAATCAAATTAATACTAAAGTAGGTTCTTTAGATCTTAATACGAAAAAAATCATTGAAAAAATATCTGAAGCTGAGAAAAAGAATTGTGACATTATATGCTTCCCAGAGCTTTCTATTACAGGCTACCCTCCTGAAGACTTAGTTTTGAGTAATCATTTTATCGAAAACAATAAAAAAGCTCTAAATGAAATAATTGACTCAACAAGCAATATTACTGCAATTATAGGATTTATAGATAAAGATATTAGTGGAACTTATAATGCGGCAGCTGTAGTGTCAAATAAAAAATTAATAGCTACATACAGAAAAAATAAGTTACCAAATTACGGAGTATTTGATGAAAAAAGATATTTCACAAAGGGTAAAGATTTAGTTGTATTGAAAAATTCAGACATCAAAATTGGATTAAGTATTTGTGAAGATATCTGGGATGATTATGAAATTTGTAAATTACAATCAGAATTAAACTGTAATTTGATATTAAATATCAATGGCTCTCCATTCGACATAAGTAAAAAAGAAATAAGAAAAAATCATCTTTCAACTGTTGCAAAAAATTGCAATTCATATCTGATATATCTAAATAGTGTTGGGGGGCAAGATGAATTGATTTTTGATGGAAGTTCATTAGTTCTAAATAATAAAGGAGAAATAATTTCTTCTTTACCTAGCTTCAAAGAAAGTAATGAAATTATAGATTTAGAAATATCAGATTATAAAGCTATTGATAAACCTAAAAGCTCTAAAATTAACGAATATAAAATTATTGAAAAAGAGATAAAAATTATAGAAAAAAAAGACTCAAAATTTATTCCTAATATTAACAACTCAAGCAGACTAGAAGATATTTTAAATGCATTGATATTGGGTACAAAAGATTATGCATGGAAAAATGGTTTTGAAAAATGTCTAGTAAGTTTGTCAGGTGGAATTGATTCTGCATTAGTAACTTACATAGCTACAATGGCTGTGGGTAAGGAAAATGTAAAAGTGGTTACCTTACCCTCTAAATTTTCATCTAACCATTCAGTAACAGATTCTGAACAATTATGTAAGAATCTTGGTATCGAGCTTATTAATATTCCAATAAAAGAATCTCATGAAACATTTTTGAACAGCTTAAAAACTATGTTTGATGGAACTAAAGAAAATAATGCAGAAGAAAATTTACAAGCAAGAATTCGAGGTAATTTGATAATGGCTATATCAAATAAATTCTCTTGGCTTGTTTTATCAACTGGTAATAAATCAGAAATGGCTACAGGATATGCAACTCTGTATGGAGATATGGCAGGAGGATTTTCAGTTCTTAAGGATGTCCCCAAAACCTTAGTTTATGAATTATCTAAATTTATAAATAAAAATTCTGAATCAGAAATGATTCCAAAAAATATAATTAATAAAGCTCCCTCTGCAGAATTGAAGCCAGATCAATTTGATAATGATTCATTACCTGATTATGAAATTTTAGATAAAATAATTGAAAAATATATAGAACAAAAAGAAAGTATTCAAGAAATTCTTAACTCTTCCGAGATAACATCATTAATGTCTGAAGAAAAAATTATAGAAATTTTAGGAATGATTGATAGAAATGAATATAAGAGAAGGCAATCTCCGCCAGGTATAAAAATAACATCCTTGGCTTTCGGTAGAGATAGAAGATATCCTATATCATCAGATTATAAGTTTTCTTACAAAAATTATACTTCTTCATAAGATTTTCATATTTATAATATAGGATTAAATTATGACCAAAAAACTTTTAATATTAATAACATCTTTATTATCTCTTTTTTTATTATCATGTGATAACACTCAGTGGGAACCACCCGATGAAACTGAAGTTAAGATCGAAGAAAATTTATCAATTGAATTAGAAAATAAATATAGAGATATATTTACTAATTCAACAAAGTCAGTTGTTCAAATTAATTTATATTCTAGAGACGTATTCGGTATACCTGATAACAAAATTGGTACAGGTTCTGGATTCATGTGGGATGATGAAGGTAACATACTGACAAATTATCATGTTATTCAACCTGCTGTAACAAGTAATCCTATGATAGTAGTAAGAACTATAGATAATGATGAATATATGGCAAAAATAGTTGGATTAGACTCATCTGCAGATTTAGCAATCATTAAAATTTCTAATCAAAATATTGATAGTGATCAAATAAATTTATACCCTCTAGATCTTCATGATTCAGATTTAATATCTCCGGGAGATCTTACAATTGCTATAGGTAGTCCTTTTGATCAAGAATTTACCATGACAACTGGTATAGTCAGTGCAATAGGAAGATCATTGGATTCTACATTTACACCTTACAAAATACCTAGTGTTATACAGACTGATGCAGCGATCAATCCAGGCAACTCAGGCGGCCCTTTACTTAATAAAGATGGAAAAGTTATAGGAATCAATACACAGATAAAGAGTAGTTCAAGACAAAATTCTGGAGTAGGTTTTGCAGTTCCTATAAACCTAGCCAAAAGAATAGTTCCCAACATTATCAGAGGTGAAAATCATGAATATTCATACTTAGGAATAACAGCTTTAAATTTAGACCTGGGAACAAGAATAAGAGCTGACATAGAAGAAAACTTCAAAGGAATATTAATACTCAGTGTTCTAGAAAATGGCCCAGCAAGTAAATCGGGAATTATGGGAGATTCTTCAGCAACAAGATCTAACATTAAGTACGACGGGGACATAATAACGAAAATAGATAACTACAAAATTAATAGTTTTGAAGACTTAATATCTTATTTAGCACTTAACACTGACCCTGGGGATATAGTAGAAATAGAAGTAGTAAGAGATTATCAGTACTTAACCCTACAGGTTAAACTTGAAGCAAGACCAGATTAATTGCAACCTCTTAAACGTCGTAAAGACATGTGCCTTGAATAATTTAGAACATTTGTGCTATATTAATCATATATTAGTTATTTGGAGATAAAAGTGGCAAGAAAAAAAACAACTCAAAAAATTGAGAATGGGACAATTGAATTAACATTAGAGCAAATAGAAAAGAGCTTTGGTAAAGGTGCAGTAATGCGAATGAGTGAAAGCTCTGAAATTGATGAAACTATTCAATCTATCCCTACTGGATCAATAGGTCTAGATATAGCTCTTGGCATTGGAGGGCTACCAAAAGGAAGAATTGTAGAAATATTTGGAGCTGAAAGTGCAGGTAAAAGTACACTGGCTCTATCTTGTATAGCAGAAGCACAAAAAAAAGGAGGACAAGCAGCATACATAGATGTAGAGCATGCTATGGATCCTAGTTATGCTAATAAAATCGGGGTAAATAACCAAGAATTATTAATTTCACAACCAAACTCAGCAGAAGAAGCTTTAGAAATAACTGATCATTTAGTAAGATCAGGTGCACTTGATATTATCGTTGTTGATTCTGTAGCAGCATTGGTACCTAGATCAGAATTAGAAGGAGAAATGGGAGATTACCATGTAGGTGCTCAAGCCAGATTAATGTCCCAAGCTTTACGTAAATTAACATCAACAATCCATAAAACAAATACTACATGTGTATTTATAAACCAACTGAGAGAAAAAGTTGGAGTAATATTTGGATCACCAGAAGTGACACCTGGAGGCAGAGCGCTTAAATTTTATAGTTCTGTAAGAATTGATCTAAGGAGATCAGAATCAATAAAAATTGGAGAAGACCTAGTAGGAAACAAGGTAAGGGTAAGAGTAGTGAAGAATAAAGTAGCCCCGCCATTCAAAAAAACTGAAATAGAGATTCTTTACAATGAAGGTATTTCTAAAGAAGGAGAACTTTTGGATATAGGTGTGTTAAAAAATATTGTAGAAAAAAATGGTTCATTTTATTCATTTGAAGGAGAAAGGCTAGGTCAAGGAAGAGAGTCTGTTAGAAAATTCTTAAAGAATAATCAAGAATTAGCAAAAAAAATAGAAGATCTAATTATGGATCCATCGAGTTCTACAGAGAATGATACGCTTGATGCACTAGAAGCGTAAAGCAAAGCCTTTATTGAAAATTTATTTTTGTTGTAAAATCATAATGTGTTAGTTTTAATAATAATCATATTTTTTGCATTACTAGGAAGTGCTTTCATTAGTGCATCCGAAGCGTCAATAATAGCCGTAAATAAGGTTAGAATAAAACATTTATCAGATCAAGGTAATAAAAAGGCAAAGGCAATAGAAAAAACTCTAGACGAAAATGAAAAGTTTTTTGGGACTTTGCTTCTTTTTGGTAATTTGTTAAATGTACTAATCGCAACGCTAGTAGGTGCATTAGTACTAAATATTTTTGGCCAAGGATCAGTAAATGGAGTAATTGTTGCTACAATTATTTCTACAGTTATAGTTGTAAGCTTTGGAGAATTAACTCCAAAATCTTTATCTACAAGAGTCGCTGATCAGTGGTCATTATTTGTCATTAGAATTATTCGTGGTTTAATGAAAGTTTCAGGGCCCGCAGTTTGGACCTTTACTCTAATCCCTAAGGTAATAACTAAAACATTACTCAAAGAATCAATAAACGAAAATCCTGCAGTTACAACAGGCGAATTAAGAAAATTAATTGATATTGGTGAAGAAGAAGGAACTGTAGAATCTTCACAAGGTGAAATGTTAGAAAATATTTTTAGGTTTAGCGAAACAGAAATAAAAGATATCATGACACCAAGACCTGAAATTATATGGGTAGACGAAAATACATCCTTAAATTCTTTCTTAAAGATTTATAAAAAAAATCCACATACGAGATTCCCTGTTTGTAAAGATTCATTAGATGAAGTTGTAGGGATAATTAGTGTGAAGGATGTAATGTTATATTTATCAAATGAAAAATCTGATAAATCAAAACTTATTAGCACATTGATGAGAGAAGCTATGTTTTCACCTGAGATGAAACTCCTTGATGAATTACTTGAAGAATTCCAAAATTCTGGGAATAAAATGACAATGGCAATTGATGAGTTTGGAGATATTTCAGGGGTACTAACTCTATCAAGATGTATAGAAAAAATCGTAGGTGATGTTGGAGAAGAAGGGCAATTGCCAAAGAAAAAAATAGTTAAAGTTGGAAATGACATATACATGGTAGATGGAGGCATTCCAATTGATGAAATAAATGATGAAATAAACTTAGAAATACCTGAAGGTAGATATGAAACTTTAGCTGGATTCATAATAGATAGGCTACAAACAATCCCAGAAATTAATGCTCGCACAAATTTTAGAGGTTCAAGATTTACTATTTCCGAAATAAATAAAAATAAAATTTTAAAGGTACAGATTAGAGTTCCTTCTATTTCTACAAAAAAAAATGTTAACAAAGTATAATCTTGTTCAAGAAATAACTAAGAATATCCCTAAAAATGTAAAGATGGGAGAAAAAAAAATCATTGTAGGATGTTCAGGGGGACCTGATTCAACATTTCTTTTGAGAGTTCTTCATGAAACAATAAAAAATCCTACTGAAAATATATTTATATGTCATATAAATTTCAAACTAAGAGGCAAAGATTCAGACTCAGATGAAAAATTTATCAGAAAAACTTCAGAAAAGCTTAACTTAAAACTATACTCATTTGTGCATGACTTAAGTACTTGCAATTCTGGGATTCAAGAGAAAGCAAGAGATTATAGAATTGATAGATTTATTGAACTATCAAAAAAGGAAAATACAGATTACATTTTTTTAGGGCATAATCTTGATGATCGAGTAGAAACCATATTATTAAATATAGTAAGAGGTTCAAATTTAAGAGGATTATCTGGGATCAAGAAAAAAAACACAATACAAAAAAATAGTAAAAAAATAACCATTTATAGACCTTTAATTAATATTAGAAAAAAAGAAATCAAGAATCTTTGTAGTGAAAATAATATAAATTATAGAATTGATAAGTCTAATAATTCAAACTACTATTCAAGAAATTTAATAAGAAATAAAATTTTACCAGAACTAGAAAAGATAAATCCAAATGTAACTGAGTCTATTTTGTCTTTGTCAAATATAGGGAATAAAGATATAGAAAAAATCAAATTAACAAATAATGAATTTGAAGGTATGAAAATAGATGCTGCAAAAGCTGTCATTTTTGAAAGATTCAAAAATATAGTAACCTCTGATGAAAATTATTTTTTTGGCAAAAAACATCATATTATGATAGAAAATATTCTTCAAGGAAAATCTAAATCGGAAAATTTACCTGGTGACATCATACTGACAGAAAAAGATGGTTATTTTATTTTAAAAAAAAAACAAGAACAAAAAAAATCTGTAAATAATCATATTTCAATTGAAGTTCCAGGCGCTATTAAAATTAGTGAAGAGTTTAAGATAGAATCAAAAATTATAAATAAGCCTCAGAACTTGAATATTTATAATGAAAATAAAATTTTATTGGGAGAAAAATTTATAAATAAAAAAATGTTCATTAGAATTAAGAAAGATGGAGATAGAATAAAACAATTCAAAAATTCAGAAATTTTAACACGAGTAAAAAAAGTTTTATCAAATTATAAAAAAAAGAATAAAAATGAAGCCTTGATCCTATGTTCAGAAGAAACAATATTATGGATTATTGGCGTAAGACAATCTGTTGACTCGTATGTGCAAAAAAATGATAAAAAGGTTATTGAGTTTTCAATTTTAAAAAATCCTATTCAATCTTGAAGATACATTTATTCCGGGCTTTCTTCCTCTTCTAGCTATATCATTACCGTCTATTTGTTTTATATCAGCTCTAAAATTAATTTTAGAGCCTCTAGCTATATAATTATCTATTCCGAATCCTGAGACTGGAGATTCTTCATCCACATATTTCTTAATATCGTCTGGAGATAAATCTCCACTAACATAAATTTCTGCTCTTTCAATGTTTTCACCTTTTAATTTTAATGAAATTTCCTCAACTAGGCTTGGTGTTATCCCACCTCTTTCTAATGGAGTTTCAATTCTAATACCCCTTAGAGATTCGTTAAGTGCTTTTCCTACTTGAATAGCTTCTTCTACTTCATCCTTAAATGTATCGACTAAGACAACTCTAGGAACATTTTTTTCCATATGTCTATCAAAGGCTAATGCAGCTCTTACTGTTTCTCCCATTATTAATACTAAAGAGTGGGACATTGTTCCTGAAGGAGTTGTGTTAGTTAACTTACCTCCTATTATAGAACTTACAGCTGAACACCCCCCTATATATGCTGAATAATCAACCTGCCCAGCTACGGATGGATGAACAGATCTTGAAGCAAAACTAACCACGGGAATTCCTGATGCAGCAACAACACATTCATGAGCAGCAGTGGCCCAAGAACTACAAGAAGTTAAAGTGCCTAGCATTGAGGTTTCATAAAGCCCAAAATTGGCAAATCTTGACCTTATTCTTAATACAACTTCATCTTTAGAAACCTCATTCCCTTCTTGTAAAGCCCAAACTTCTCTATCTGCTTCAGGAAGAACATTTTCAAGAAGTTCTATGATTTGATTGATTCCACATGCAATACCCTCTGAGGTTGATTCTATTTCATAGGTCACAAAAGGATTTAACCCTTCATTTCGTAATATGTTCAAAGTTCTGTGGTGATAAACTTCTGAGGTATCTCCGACAATTAGAGATCTATTTATAGGTATCTTTTCATTATTAGTCATAAGTTTATAATTATACTATTTTTTTAAATAACTTTAATCTAAGCTTTATTAGTCCAACTATATCTTCTATAGCTGTAGTTACAATATTTACAGTTGTATTTGGATCGTCAGTCCATTTAACTGGAATTTGATCTATTTTATAATTTAAGCTTCTTGCCAATATTATTATCTCTGTATCAAAAAACCATTTATTATTAGTGACATTTTGGATCAAATGGAATGCTTTTTTTCTGGAAAATGCTTTAAACCCACATTGCATATCATCAATCCTACTAAATGGAAAGAAAAACTTAATCAAAATATTGTATGATCTTGAAGTTATTTCTCTAATTTTTTTTCTTCCTATTACTTTAGAACCTTTAGATAGCCTTGAACCAATCGATATATCATTACCACCTTTGGAGATAGATTCAATTAATGGGCGTAAAAAAATAAGTTCTGTTGATAAATCTATATCCATGTATGCAACTATGTCACAATTAGATTTATTAATGGCTACCTTAATTGCTCTTCCTCTACCTCTCTCAGAAAGATAAATATATTTATCAACTATATTTTCTTGAATAAGTTTATTAGTTATGGATTTTGTATTATCTGTTGAACCATTATCAACAACTGTTATTATGAATTTATAATCAGATATTTTGGAAATAAATTCTCTAACTTTAGTTAATTGTCTTACTAATGAATTAGCCTCATTTAATACAGGAAATATAAGTTCAATATTCATACTAATGAGAAAAATGTCTTCTGTTAGTTAGTATCATAGTTATATTGTAGTGATTAGCCCTTTCTATAACTTCATTATCCTTAAGCGAACCGCCTGGTTGCAAAATAGTCTTAATATTATTTTCAGCAGCAATATCTATACTATCTGGAAAAGGGAAAAAGGCATCAGAAGCCAATATAGAATTATTTGATAATAATTTGCCTGCTCTCGATAATGCTAAATTTACACTGTTTATCCTATTTGGTTGACCAGACCCAATACCCAAAATAGATTTCCCTTCAGTAATTACAATAGCATTAGACTTAATGAATTTTGTGGTATTCCAAGCAAAGAGTAATTCATCAAAAGAATTTTTATGAGGTTTGGAATTTGTCACAAAATCCCAATCTTCAATGCTTGGAGCTTGATTATCTTTTTCTTGATATAGTAAACCCCCATTGATTGTTCGATATTCATATTTTTGATCTAAAAAATTTGATGATAACAACCTAATATTTTTTTTCTTACTTAATATCTGAAACGCATCCTTTGAAAAGGATGGAGCAATAATTACATCAAAAAATGTTTTAGAAATTTCAATTGCAGTTTTCGATTCCACCTCAGTATTAAACCCAACAATACCTCCAAATGCTGAAATAGGATCTCCCTTAAGAGCATTTTTATATGATTCAAGTTGATTATCTGTACTTGATAAACCACAGGTATTTGTATGCTTTACTATGCTAACAGTATGATCAGAAAATGAATTAGCAGAGGAAAAAGCAGCATCAGCATCAAGAAAATTCAAATAAGACATTGCTTTACCATGTAATAATTTTGAATTTGCAATTCCTAAATTTTGATCTGAATAAATTGATGATTTTTGATGAGGATTTTCTCCATATCTCAGGTCAGATATCTTATTTAAAGCTATATTTATTTTATCTGGAAATTTTTTATTTTCGCTAGAAGGTCTTAAGTATTCTGAAATTTTCAAGTCGTAACTAGCAGTTCTATCAAACACTTTGAATGCAAGTTTTTTTCTATCTTCAATAGTTAATAGATTTGATGATAATTTTTCAGAAAACCAATCGTAATCATTTGGATCAATAAGTACAGAAACTCTTTTAAAATTTTTAGCAGCAGCCCTTAACATTGTTGGACCGCCAATATCAATATTTTCTATTATTTTTTCATCACTCGAATTAGGGTCATTCAATACTTCTTCAAAAGGATATAAATTATTGATTATTATGTCGAATGCTTCAATATTATTATCTTCTAAATCTTTTAGATGGTCTGATTTTGATAAATCAGCCAAAATTCCCCCATGAATTTTAGGGTGCAAAGTTTTTACTCTACCACCTAAAATTTCTTTGAAATTAGTAATCTCAGAAATTGATTTTACTTGTATGCCTGATTTTTTTAAGTAATCAAATGTTCCTCCAGTAGAAAAAATTTCAAAATTCAAAGAAATTAATATCTTGCATATTTTATCCAATCCAGATTTATCATAAACACTTACTAAAGCTCTCATATTAACTCCTGATTACTCTATAACTACACTCTCCTGATTAGAAGGTTTTGAAACAATTTCACCTAATAACCAAGCTTCAGGACATTTTTCTAATATATCTTCAGATTTAGATGAATCTACAATCATAACTAATCCAACCCCCATATTAAAAACGTCAAACATTTCTTTTTCGTCTATATTACCTTTCTGATAGATAAACTTAAAAAGGTTAGGGATTTCCCATGATTTTTTATTAATTCTAGCCTGAAGATTACTATTAAAAACTCGCGGTAAGTTTTTATATAGTCCTCCTCCTGTTACGTGAGATATAGCTTTTACATCTTCAAAAAAAGGTTTTATTGTTGTCAAATACTCTCTATGAGGTTCAGCTAATAATTCTCCTAAATTTTTATCTTCATTTGGAACACTTAAAGATAAATTTTTTACATTATTATCAATATCAAAGATAGATCTTACTAAAGAAAATCCATTAGTATGAAGCCCGCTTGAGGGAAGTGCAACTAGCTTGTATCCTTCCTTAACATTGTCTTTAGTCTTTAAATTACTCTTGGTTACAGACCCAACCATAAACCCTACTACATCATAATCATTCTCATAGTAAACTCCTGGTAAAGTTGCCGTCTCACCTCCAATAATTGCACAATTAACTTTCTTACAAGCTTCAGATATACCTTCCACAACTTGCAAAACTGTTTTTTCATCGAGTTTTCCAAAAGCTAAATAATCAAGAAAATATAATGGATGGGCACCTTGTGGAATCAAGTCATTTATACAATGATTTACAATATCTATGCCTAAGTTTTTATGGAGTCCAATTCTTCCAGATATTTTAACTTTTGTTCCTACAGAATCAGTTGTAGATACTAAAATAGAATCTTTAGGAAGATTATCAGTAGAAAATAGTCCTCCAAATCCATCAGAATTACTTAAAACATTCTCATTATGAGTTGAGGCAACTTTAGTAATCAATTGATCCTTAATTAAATCTGACTTTTCCAGGTCTACACCAGCATTTTTATAATTAAAATTTGAAGACATATTTATTTTTTCTCTTTTATTTTTTCTAGATGAAATTTATCAAAATCAAGTTGTATTGGTATTGGATATTCTCCTGTGAAACACGCTCTACAGTAATCATTATCTTCTGAATTTACAGACGTCAATAAATTTTCCATACTGAGAAATCCAAGAGAATCAGCTCCAATTACTTTTCTTATTGATTCATTATCAAAATTATTTGCTATCAATTCAGTAGTTGAAGCCATATCTACTCCAAAGTAACAAGGAGAGGTAATTGGTGGTGATGATACCCTCATATGAATTTCAGCTGCACCAGAATCCTTTAATAACTCAATGACCCTTGATGTCGTGGTACCTCTTACAATTGAGTCATCAACTAAAATAATTTTTTTATCTTTAATTACATCCTTTAAGACATTAAATTTTGTTCGTACTCCAAGCTCTCTTAGTCTTTGATTTGGTGAAATAAAAGTTCTTCCGACATACCTATTTCTTATAAGTCCTTCAGTATATGAAATACCACTTTTATTTGCATATCCTATAGCTGCTGGGATAGCTGAATCAGGAACTCCAATAACTATATCTGCATCTATTGGATGTTCTTCAGCTAAACTTTCACCCATTCTTACTCTAGATTCATATGCCAACTGCCCATTAATTATTGAATCTGGTCGAGAGAAATAAATTTGCTCAAAAATACACATTTTATGATTTTTGGATTTAGAAGAAAAGATAGAGCTTTCGACTCCATCTTTAGTTATTACTATAGTTTCTCCATTTTCAATTTCTCTTACAAATTCTGCACCAATATGAGCTAATGCAGAAGATTCAGAAGCTAGAATCCAAGCATCATTCATTTTACCTAAACATAAAGGCCTAATACCCAAAGGGTCTCGCACCCCTATAAGCTCATCTTTGGTCATAAAAACTAAAGAGTATGCCCCTTTTATACTTCTCATACAATAATTTGATCTTTCAAACCAATTATTACCTAATGCATTGGCGTACATATAAGCAATTATTTCTGTATCAGAAGTAGTAGAGTAAGTTATATCAAATTGCTCTAATGATTCTTTAAGTTCTCCAGAATTTATAACATTCCCATTATGCCCAAATGAGATTTCTCCATTAATTCCAGAAACAATTAAAGGTTGGGAGTTTTCTTCTGAATCTCTTCCTGTCGTTGAATATCTTGTATGACCAATTCCCAAATCTCCTTTTAAATCTTCCATTTGAAATTGATCAAACACATTGGCAATTAGACCCAATCCGGCTTTCTTAGATATTTTTAAATGATCAGAGGTAGAAATACCTGCACTTTCTTGGCCTCTATGTTGTAGAGCAAAAAGACCTAAATAAATAGATTCTGCAACTTGTTCTTGAGGATTTAGTATCCCAAAAACCCCGCATTCTTCCTTTGGAGATTCAATGGCCATTAAATATTCTTTGCTGTTTATAATGGAAGTAATTAAATATTTGCACTTTCATATAAATTTATAAAGTAGATTTCTATTATCTTTTTAAGATTTTTAAGTCAAAGAGAGAAATATATTTTGACCATATAAAATATAATGAATTCAATAAATATGAAAAAATTTCTAACATCAGCAAGACCTAAACAGATACTAAAAAATTTGATAATTTTTGTTCCTTATTTTTTTACGATAGAAAAATGGATATTGCTTAGTCCAGAAAAAAACTTATTACTTTTATCAAATATGTTGCTAACATTCTTGTCATTTACCGCAATCTCAATAATTGGATACCAAATTAATGATTTTATGGATAAAGAATACGATAAAAATCATCCTTATAAGAAAAATCGTCCGATAGTAAGTAAAAAAATAAGTACTAAAGAAATGATTTTTTTTATACTAATCCTAATTCTGATTAGCATTATTTCTTCTTATGCAGTAGGGCTAAGTATTATGTACTTAATTATTTCTTATTTTCTACTAAGCCTTGGATACTCAAGAATATTAAAAAAAATTCCAATAATAGATATTTTATGTATATGTTTTTTTTATATTCTAAGAATGCTTGCAGGAACTTATTCAATAGAGTTCGAAGTGTCTATGTGGCTATATATACTAACTTTTTTTGCATCATTATTCATAATATTAATCAAAAGATTTGCAGAGTCTAAAAAAAATTTAGATGTTAGATATCTTGAAGTTTCAACTTTTTATTCAAAAGGATTCATGCCAAATATTATAAAATTTTCATTATTTATAAATATTTTTGTTTATCTAATTTATTGCTTATCGGAAATATTAAGTAATGAAAGAAATTTTTATTTTTTTATTACTTATTTTATATTTAGTTTTGGTATTTGTAGATACTATCAATTATCATCACAAAGTAATTTAGGGGAGTCTCCTGAAGATGTCATTATGGATAAATACCTAATATCTTCAGTTGTAATATATCTTATGACCTTAATTTTAGTGTCTGAACTAAATCTATAAAATTTTATTTATAGATTTCAGTCCTATTAATTCAGTGCTTTTAGATGAAATCATAGAAGCAGTATCACCTGCTTTTTCTAGATTTTTAGTCTTATAATAAATATTTGCAAATACCGCAGCATAAATATCTCCAGCTCCTATAGTATTCACTACTTGAGATTTGTAAGATGAAATGTTAATTGTTGTACTAGAAGTAAAAATTGTTGAACCCTTGTCTCCATTTGTTATGACTAATATTTTTGAAAGATTCAAAAGTTCAGATTTAGTAATATTAGCTGAAATTATCTCTTCGTCAGAAAAAAACATTAGATCAAAAACAGGCAAATTGTAGAGGATTCTAAAATCATTAATAAGTTTTGTTTTATTTAGATTTCTAATCCAACCTTGTGGAATTGAAACAGAAAAAAGATTTTTGTTTTTTTCCAACATATATTTGGTATCTGAAATTTCTAATTCATCTAGAATAGGAACCAAAAAAATCATATCTTCAGATATTTCAGCTATATTAAGAGATGTTAAGCTTAGCTTTTCTCCTTTACTCAAAATATCCATTTGTCTGATTGAGTTTTTATAACTTACCTTAAATTTTGTTGTTTCTTTTGAGTCTCTAAAATCACTTTTTATTTTTGAATCAAAAACATTTTTAGGATAATCATTACCAAAAGAAGATATAGCTCTGACTCTATGATCTAACTTTATCAATGCATTAGATACATAAGTAACAGCTCCACCTGGTTGATCTTGGAATCCTTCAATAACATCTATTGAGGCATTACCAATAACTATCGAACTAACCATACCTATTCATCAAGTGGATTAATCACAACTTTTCTTTGCATACCTTCGCCTCTACTTTGTGTACTAACACCTGAGTTTTCAGCTAAAGTCATATGAATTATCCTTCTATCAGATGCTGACATTGGTTCTAAGCTAATCCTCTTACCTGTCTTTGAGACTTTTTCAGCTGTTCTTTTAGCAATAGAAGCTAATTTTTCTTTTCTTCTTAGCTTATAGTCTTCAACATCAATCATTATATTCGCTCTTTTATCTAAATTCTTACTTGCGATTAATCTCACAAGGTATTCTAATGAAGAAAGAGTTTCTCCCCTTCTTCCTATAAGTAATCCAGAGTCTTTACCTTCTAGTTCGAAAACTATAGAACCTTCCTCCATGTCATCTCTGACATAAACATCAGCTTCTAAATTAGTAGACTTAATTAAATTACTAAGTATTTTTCCAACTGCTTCTTCTAGTTCAGGGTCTTTTTCAGTAGGATAATTTTTTTCCTCATTACTAACTTTAGGACGTGATTTTCTTACTGGTTTTGGTTTATTAGAAGAAGGAGATTTTTTTCTCACAGTTTTTTTTCTTACAGGCTTTTTCTTTGGCGAAATTTCTAACTTTTCCTCAGTTTCATCAACTATATTATCTATAGGTTCTCCTGTAATATAAACCTCAATTTCAGCCGGATGTCCACCGAGTCCTAATATCCCATTTCTTCCAGTATCAAGTATCTTAATTTCTAGATCTTCTAGATCTTTTTTTAGGGTTTTTAGAGCTTCTTCTGTTGCTTCTTCCACTGTTTTCCCTCTGAATATCCTTGGATTCATTATTTTCCTCCTTATTATTATTATTTTCTTTCAATTGATTTTGTTTTGTTTCCTTTTGAGCATTTACTTTTTCTATGTAAATTTCTCTAGATTCTTTAGTCCCAAAATATAACCTACCAAATAGCATTAAGGGTTGCTTGCCTCCAACAAAATATTGTATTGCTATACCCATAAGGTTTGAGAAAAAGATATATACTGCTAACCCTGCTGGAAATTGCCAAGTAAAAACTGCAAACATAATTGGCATCATCCAAAGCATCATTTGTTGAGTTTGTTGTTGCCTTGGATCTGTTGATGGAGATGTTGTAAATTTTTGTTGTATAAACATTGATAATCCTACAATTAGAGGAAGAGCAAATTGCCATGGAGTTGGTGCAAATTGTACAAAATCAACTAAATCAATGCCAATAAAATTACTATCAAATGGGACTTTAGATATTGAAGAATTCCAAGAATAAAAATATTTTGAAAGATCAACAAATCCTTCTGGTGATGATGGGGCACTCTTTAAGATAGCTCTGTATAAACCTATCCAAATAGGCATTTGAATTATAAGTGGGCCTAAACAACCTATAGGATTAACTCCTGCTTCTTTGTAAAGAGCCATTGTTTCTTGCTGTAATTTTTGCCTTGTTTGAGCAGTTTTATTTTTATATTTTTTTTGTAATGCTTGAAGTTGTGGTTGTAAATCTTGCATTCTTTTCATTTGTTTTGTTTGCCTAATTGTTAGAGGAATTAGAATAAATCTAACTATCACGGTAAAACTTATTATAGAAAGACCTAAATTATTACCAAGTAAATCGTATAGAAGAGAAAGACTATTGATCATAGGCTTCATAATCACATTATTCCAAAATAAACTAAAAATATTCATAATTTTTCTCTAGTCACAAATCTTTTCTTCATTCAAATCTAGGCAATAATAAAGGTCCCTACTTTTGACCTTAAAAAATAAGAGTTCACTTTCTTGAGTGTGAATTATCAAGTTATTTTCAAATATTAGAGGAGAACTATATAGTTTTTTTTCAGTAGAATATCTACCAGAACTATTACCTTTATCAAATTCACTATTATTAATTATTTCAATACCTTCTTTTTCAGTAGGTAATAAAATATATTCGTCACCATCTATTTCTAAAACCTTAGGATCTCCCACAACGATCTTATCCGTATTAATAACTTCGACAATCTCAAAATTTTCAGGTTGAATAGTAATAATTTCCCCATTAAGGGTAAAAGTATAGATTAGTGAATTGTGAAAAATAGGCTTGGCTATCATCCAGTTTCCTAAATCTACATCAATAAAATTGTTAGGATCTTCAATTGAAGCCGAGTAAAACTTTCCAGCAACATCTGAAAACATGATTTTATTTTCATGAAAGAATAATTGAGAATTTATTGCATGAGGGAAATCTATAGAATCAATTGAGATCTGATCAAGAGAATTATTAGAAAAATCTTGAAGCTTTGTAGCATCATAAGTATAAAGAGAACCTTCCATAGTAGCTACAAAAATTTTCTCATCATATAAATAAACTCCATTCCAAATCTCTCCTAAAACGGGAATTTTACCTATAACTTCTCCTTTATTTGAATCATTCTTAAGCGAAATCAAATAAATTTGACTAGACTTAGGATCCTCTACACTATTTTGCTTATCAAGACTAGAAAAAATCAAGATGTCGTTGTATATTTCTATCCTAGGATTTATTTTGGATGGAATATTTTTTACCCAAATAATCTGTCCATCAGATTTTCTGATCTCAAAAACTTCACCTTCACAATTTTTCCCCCTACAATCAAATTTAGCACTTATAACAGAATCTCTATATAAAATAGGATCTGTATAGGAAGTCCCTTTACCCTCATCTGGATAAGACCAATTTATCCTTGGGATGCCATCGTTTGTAACGATATTAAAAACTTTTCCTTGATTAGAAGAAACAAAAAAGCTCTCATTATCAGGGTCTAATACTACATTAGACCATCCACCTTGATGTTCAAAATTTGTACAAGAAATAAAAACAAAAAGAAGTATTGAAAATAAAAATAATTTAAATTTATTATTTATAGGTATATTGTGTTTTATTGGCATCAATGTACATTTTACTAATCTCAAAAAAGATAAGAGTAATCCTAAAAATATTCCTTTTTCTTTTACTTTTATTTTTGAGTAATCAGAACAAGTTATTGCATAAGAACATTGACTAAGTATGTAAGGTGAAATCGCAAATTTATAAAAAGACAACAATAAAATTGCTAAATTTTTCAAAAGCATATCAATCTTGTGAGAAAAAAATCTTATTTTTTGCAAGTTAATTTTTCCTATAAATCAAATTTTTTTTCTAAAAAAGATTTATATTCAGAATAATTGAATTTTTCAATCGCAGGGTTTACGTAAACTGAAATCCATAAACCATTTTTTGAAGGATTTTGTTTGTACTTACAACAGACATCTTTAATCAAATTTCTTATCTGTCTTTTTAATTTATTTCTAAAAACAGCATTTCCTGATTTTTTACTTATTTGAAATCCTAGTTTAAAATCTTCTTTTTGCTTCTCAACATAGGTTATTGAAACAAATCTATGATTAATTCTTTTACCAAATTTTTTTAATTCAATAAATTCTGATTTTTTGTTTAAACTATTAAATTCCAAATCGATTTAAACAGTAAGTCTTTCTCGACCCTTATTTCGTCTTCTAGCCAAAACTCTTCTTCCGCTAGCAGATCTCATTCTGGATCTAAATCCATGTACTCTAGCTCTTCTTCTATTTTTTGGTTGATAAGTTCTTTTTGGCATTTTTCTTTAAATTCTTATTCTTCGATAATATCTTTTATTTTCAATTATTTAATATTATCAAAAATATTCAATAATAAAATTGTTTCTTCATAAAAACATGCATTTAAGAAAGCTTTTTACTAAAAATTGATTTAAAATGGATAAATACGAATTTTACTGGGGAGTTTTGAATTGTCTAAAGAATCTGAAGTTAAAACTAAAGTCGAAGAAAAAGATATCAAGTCCGAAATAGATAATTTATCAGCTGCCTTTCAGTACTATGTTCAGAGTTCATCTAGAAAATTAAATAATACAGCTCAACAAGAAATCGGAAGAATGGTTAGATGGTTAGGAGCAGAAAGAGTTGTTGAAACAATTACTCCTTCAGAAATTGGACTTTATTCTGATGAATTCGCCAAAAGATCCAGTACTACTACAAGTCCACAAAAAGTAGCCCACATAAAGAAGTTTCTAGCTTTCTTGAGAACCTCTGAATTAACTAATTCTAATTTAGCTTCTCACTTGAGAATGAAAAAATCTAACGTAGGTAAAATCACCAAAAAGCTTGAGGATACTAAGGTTGAGCAAATAAATCTTACAGAGGCAGGATACAAGGACTACTTGAAACAACTTAAAGACTATAAGTCAGAAAGGCCTCAATTAGCTGATGAAGTTAGAAGAGCCGCCGCTGACGGTGACATAAGAGAAAACGCGCCATTAGATGCAGCTAGAGAAAAAATAGAAATGGTAAACTCAAAAATATTTGAGATTGAAGCTATTCTAAAGGTTGCCAACATCATTGATAATACAACTGGTGGAGATCGGATTGTTATAGGCTCAAAGGTAAGTGTAAAAAATCACCAAAATGAGAATAATTACGAATATCAATTAGTTGAAGCAAATGAGGCAAATCCTTTACTGGGTAAAATTTCTAGTGTTTCGCCTGTTGGATCTGCAATACTTGGAAGAAGAATAGGCGATGAAGTGACTGTCTCAACTCCTGGTGGAGAGCAGATTTATACAATTGATTCAATAAACTAAAAACTTTAAAGTTGATGACTTTAGCTAATAAAAAATCTAGCAATGAAATCAATGCTCATTTAGAAAATGAGATCAAAAAAAGTATACAAGGTGAAGTTAAATTCGATGATGTATACAGGCAAATGTATTCCACTGATGGTTCTATATATAGTATGACTCCAATTGGAGTTACGCTTCCAAAAACTCCTGATGATGTTTCTGCAATAATTGATATTTGTAACAAAAATAACACTGCCATACTTCCCAGAGGTGGAGGCACGAGCTTATCAGGGCAAACTGTCAATTCTGCAGTTATTATTGATTTTTCAAAGTACATGCATAACGTTTTAGAAATTAATCCTGAGGAAAAATATGTTATCACTGAGCCTGGTATAACTATTGATAATCTAAATCAAAGGCTAAAAAACACAAATTTACATTTTACGCCAGATCCTTCAACTAAATCTCGTGCAAATGTAGGTGGAGCCATGGGTAATAATTCATGTGGCTCTCATTCTGTAATTTATGGTAAAACTGTAGACCAAGTAAGAGAAATGGAAGTAATTCTATCTGACAGCTCTAAAGCATACTTTGAAGAATTATCAGGAAAGCGCTTAGAGGATAAAATTTCACTAGATAACTTAGAGGGTAAAATTTACAGAGATGTAATGAGCATGTCATCAAAATATTATGATGAAATAAATGCTAAATACTCTAAGGTCAATAGAAGAGTTGGTGGGTACAACTTAGATTTAGTTCATCCTAATTCTAATAAATTAAACTTGGTTAATATCATGGTTGGATCAGAAGGTACTTTAGCAGCTGTAACAAAGGCAAAACTAAATTTAGAACCTCTACCGAAATATGTTGGATTAGCAATATTACACTTCACTGACCTTATAGAATCTATGGAAGCTACTGTAGCAACTCTTGAAGAAGGTCCCGCTGCTGTTGAGCATATCGGTAAGATGATTATCACCCAAGCAAAGCAATCACTAGGATTTTCTAGAAACTTAGATTTCTTACAAGGAGAACCAACAGATATTTTAGTAGTTGAAATGAATGGTGAAACCGATAACGAAGTAAGAAGTAAGATCAAAAAATTATCAGAAAAAATGAGAAGATTAAATCTATCATATGCCATAACAACTCTCTTTGATCCTGCAAAAATATCTCAAGTATGGGCTATGAGGCAAGCAGGCTTAGGGTTAATGATGAATATTCCTGGTGACAAAAAACCTATTCCGTTTGTTGAAGATACAGCTGTTTCTCCTGAAAAATTACCTGAATATGTAAAAAGATTTGATGAGATCGTTCGTAATAATGGTACAGAAGCTGGATATTATGGGCATGCATCTGAAGGTTGCCTTCACATAAGACCAACTATTAATCTAAAAAATCAAGAAGGAATTGACAGAATGATCAAAATTTCTGATGAGATTTCTGATCTAGTTAAGGAATTTGATGGCTCATTAAGTGGAGAGCATGGTGATGGAATTGTAAGAGGTGTTTGGTCAGAAAAAATGTATGGCCCAAAAATAATAGACTCATTTAGAGAGCTTAAAGGAGCTTTCGACCCTACAACAATAATGAATCCTGGTAAAATTTTCGATACCCCAAAAATGGGAGATAATCTTAGATATGGAACAGCTTATAAACTAAAAAAAATTGATACTGTTTTAGATTTCTCTGTTGAAGGAGGATTCGAGGGAGCTGTAGAAAAATGTATTGGAGTAGGTGCTTGTAGAAAACTTAATGCTGGAGCTATGTGCCCATCTTATATGGCAACAAGAGAAGAAGTACATTCAACAAGAGGAAGAGCTAATGCATTAAGAGGAGTTTTATCAGGGTCATTAAATGAAGACTTTATGACAGATAAAAAAATGTTAGAAGTTCTAGACTTATGTATAGAGTGTAAATCATGCAAATCTGAATGTCCCGCTAATGTTGATATGGCTAAAATTAAGTATGAATTTCTTAATAACTATTACAAAAAAAATAGAGTCCCTCTTAGATCTAAACTAGTTGGTGGTGTACCTAAATTATATAAATTAATATCTGGGCCTCAAGCATTCTTTTACAATTTGGCAAACAAATTGCCTTTTTCAAAATTTATAACAGAAAAAATTATTGGAATTGATAGAAAAAGAAATATGCCAAAAATAAGCTCATATACTTTTGAATCCTGGTTCAAGAAAAGAAAGGCAAATACTACTGGCTCTAGAGGAAAAATTGTTTTTTTTCATGACACTCATATAAATTATATTCACCCTGAAGTAGGGAAATCTGCGGTAAAAATATTGGAATCAGCTGGTTATGAAGTAGAAATTACTGATAGAAAATGTTGCGGTAGAACTTTAATATCCAAAGGATTATTAGAAGAAGCAAAAAAGTATGTTGATTACAATACTAATCTTTTATCAAGTTATGTAGAAGCAGGAATAAAAATTGTTGGAATTGAAGCAAGTTGTGTTTCAGCTATTCAAGACGAACTTCCTGATTTAGCTGACCAAAGAGAAAAAGCTCAAAAAATTTCTGATAATACATTCACAATTCAAGACCTTATTATGCAAATTCAAAATGATGGCAAACAGCAGATCAAGTGGAACGAAACAAATAAAGATTTATTACTTTTTGTACATTGTCATGAAAGAGCGCTAAATGGAACAACTAATTCATTAGGTTCCTTAAATTTACCAGGAAAATTTAAAGCTAACCTTATTGATGCCGGATGTTGCGGGATGGCTGGATCTTTTGGAATGGAAAAAGAACACTATGAAATATCCAAAACTATGGCTAATGATAGGCTTTTACCAGCTATAGAAAATTCTGAGGAAGAGCAGGAAATTATCGTAACTGGGATATCTTGTCACGATCAAATTAAGGATTTATCTAGTAAAACTCCAAAATATTTAGTTGAAGTTTTGGCAGAAGCTGTTTCTGACTAATATAGGTTTGATTTAGCTAATTGTCCACAGCCTGCACTTACCTCTATTCCCTTTTCCATCCTAACTGTTGAAGGAACATTATATTCACCTAACTTTAACTGGAAAGCTTTTATAGTTTCTCTTCTTGATCTTTGATATTCCGAGTCATTTGTTGGATTTACAGGTATTAGATTAACATGACATAACATGCCAGATAATAATTTACCCAAATTTTTTGCATGATCCAAAGTATCATTTTGTCCATCTAGCATCACATATTCAAAAAATATCTTTCTATTAGTAATTCTTATATATTCATTGCAAGACTTTATCAGCTCTTCAATTGGATATCTTTTATTAATTGGAACTGTTTCAGATCTAGTTTTATTGTCGGGTGCATGAATTGATACAGCTAGATTAATTTGTATGTTTTCTTGAGCTAGCTTTAAAATTTGAGGAACTAAGCCTACTGTTGAAACGGTTATATTTCTTGCTCCAAAATTTAATCCTAAATTACTATTTAATTTTTTTATAGAATTAACTGTATTTTCATAATTAGCAAGAGGTTCACCCATTCCCATGAATACAATATTTTTTATGCCATTATAAGATTTATCAGGATTCTCAAGTATTGAATCAAAGAAATTTTCTTTCTCCAGTCTTACAAAATGAATTATTTGAGAAATAATTTCACCTGAAGATAAATTTCTTGTAAATCCCTGTTGGCCAGTAGCACAAAATGTACAACCTAATGCGCATCCAACTTGGCTTGAAATACATATAGTTTTTCTTGGTCGCCTATGATCATCTGAGGGATAATTCATCAATACAGACTCTACGACATTACCATCTCTTAATCTTAATAAACTTTTATAAGTAGATTTATCTTTAGAAATTATTTTATTTACTTCTTTTAGATTGCCTATATAAAATTTTTCAGAAAGAAAATTAATTAATTCTTTAGAAATATTACCCATTTCTTCAAAATTAATTACATAGTTTTTATAAAGATATCTCCAGATTTGATCAGCTCTATATGATGGAAATTTATTATGATCAAGAAGGTTAGTCAATTCTGATTTTGAAAGATTATAGATATCGTCCATAATTTATATAAGTTCACTACTAATTTTATTAATATCTGCTTAACAATTCTAAATTATCATATGTTAGGATATATAAGAAGAAGTGAAGATGGTTGTAAACTGGTGAATGCAACTAAATCTCACTAATAAATTAAGTAAACAAATCGCCCCAAGACTAAAATAATGAATAAGAATTTTATAGATAATATAGATTCAAAAGATGCTATCTTGAAAACTGAAGATTTAAGTGTTTTTTATGGAAATACTAAAGCTGTAGATAAAGTTACATTTAGTATCCCAAGAAATAAAATAGTTGCTTTAATTGGTCCATCTGGCTGTGGTAAAAGCACATTAATTAGATGCTTCAATAGAATGAATGACTTAATTCCTTCAGCTAGGGTTGAGGGAATTGTTCATTATAATGATGTATCTATTTACTCTGATCAAGCAGATCCAACGGATATTAGATTTAAAATAGGAATGGTTTTTCAAAAGCCAAATCCATTCCCAAAAACAATTTTTGAAAATGTTGCATTTGGACCTAAAATCAATGGATTTCCATCTAGTGAAATAGAAGGAATAGTTGAATCATCATTAAAGCAAGCAGCTTTATGGGATGAAGTTAAGGACCGCCTCCAAGATAATGGGTTAGATCTCTCGGGCGGACAGCAACAAAGACTATGTATAGCTAGGGCGCTAGCAGTAAATCCGGATATAATTTTGATGGATGAACCAGCTTCAGCTTTAGACCCTGTGTCAACATCAAAACTAGAAGATTTGGTCAAAGAATTATCAAAAAATGTGACAATCATTATTGTTACTCATAATATGCAACAGGCAACTAGAATTTGTGATTATGCAGCAGTTATGATGGCTGGCGAAGCAAGAATAGGCGAATTGATAGAATATGGGACAAATGACTCCGTATTTGGAAATCCAAAGGACAAAAGAACAGAAGACTACGTTACAGGAAGGATAGGATAATGGCAAGAGTAGAGTTTGATCAGGAATTAGAAAGACTAGAAACAGAAATTAAAATTATGGCTTCTACTGTTGAGTCTTCAATAGAAAAATCAATAAATTCTTTACTTGAACAAGATATAGAATTAGCAAAAGATGTTATCAAAGGAGATGATGTCATAGATAAGATGTGTGATGACCTTGAAGAATTATGTATGGGAATCTTAAGGAGACAAGCTCCTTTAGCATCAGACTTAAGAGAAATCGTTTCATGTATGTACGTAATAGAAGAATTAGAGAGAATTGGAGATTATGCAGAAGGTATAGCTGTGCTTACAATAAAAATGGGAGTTAGACCATTGCCAACAGATCTGGTAATCATTCCTCAAATGAGCATACACACTGTAGAAATGCTAAGAATGAGTACCGAAACTTTCCTAATTAAAAATCCGCAAGAAGTAAAAGCTAGGTTCAATAGCATTCGAGCTAAAGATGACGTAATAGATAACTTAAATTCAGATGTGCGAGAAAGATTAATTAAACTTATGAAAAATAAACCTAACGAAATAGAAAGAGCGACATATTTGCTATGGGTAGCTCATAACCTTGAAAGAATAGCAGATAGAGGGGTAAATATTGCTGAAAGGTCTATGCTACTTGTGGGCAATTAGCATTATTACTTAACCATAAAATGCCTTAAGAAAAATTTAAGACACTTTATGTTGGGAGGTAGTATATAAAATCTCAGTTTCTCATGGAGACAAGTTGAGATTTTTTTATTAAGGTTTGATTTTTTAATTCAAGGACAAATTTTTGATCAGAATTATTTTCTTGGGTAAGAACCCTATGAACCGTTCTAGTAGAAATTTTTAGTTTTTCTGCTATCTCTTTATTGCTAATACTAGTTTTTTTCATACTAAAAATGAGTGCATTTCTATTTGTTTTTGACTTAGAATTATCAAGTATCGGATCATCATACTTACAAAGGGCTAAGGGGCAACTTAAGCAACTTTTTGCATATTCGCAACCTTCGTCAAAAAATAAATCTTTGGACGAAAAACCTTTATCATCAATCATTGTCATTTTTTGCTCCTTAAATATGGTTACAATTCTCTGATATGTAGAAATAATCTTGAGAATACTTGTTTTTCTTAATATTAAGTTTTACTAATGAATTAATTTCACTAGATTTATGATCTTGAAATTCTATATTTTCTACCATCAAAAAATTTGAATCTACTGTTTCGCCATTAGAAAATAAATATTTTGAATCATCGTAATAAACTTCATTATGATTTTTAGAGAAAAGAAAATTAAAGTTCTTAAATTCATTTATCTTATTTATCATTTTAAGAACGCCAGGATAAAGGCATTCGATTATTGAATCACTAAAAACAGCTGAAACAGATTTTTCATTTTTATTTTTAACAAGAGCCCATATTCTTAAGTCATTCATGACTTCATGCCAACAATAAAAACATTCAACCCCTATATTATATTCACACTTATCATGATTTATTATATTTGTAGCTATAGATCGAATCAGATTATTATCTACTAAACCAACTTCTTCTGTTTTATGTAAAATACTATTTGAAAATCTTGTAGTCATAACAACTCCTTAATTAGAACATATGTTCATTTTAGAACAAGTGTTCTAATTAAGTCAAGCATATTAATTACAAGATATAACCAATATTTTTTATCAATATCCTTGGTACTGCTGAGTGGGTTTTTTCGAAGATTCTGGAGTGGTTGTGGGGACCAAAGTGTTAATATCTAAAGATGGATTTAAGGAAACGCTTACATCAAAATCTAGTTCTAATGTTATCTTATCTTCTACACTAATTATAAAAAAAAGATTTGGGATATCCATATCAAAATCACTAAAAGGAAAGGAAGTAGAGGCATTGCCTTTAATTGAACCTAATTCTGATTTTGCTGCAACGTTCCAAGTTTTAGATTTAGTTACTCCATGTATTGTTAAATCCCCTACCATTTGAAATTCTATATCATTAGAATTTAAGTTAGTTAGATCACTCATATCTAGGTTTTTAAGTTCATTTACTAGAAAAAAAGCTTTAGGAAATTTATCTGTTTCTAAAGCATTGCCTCTTAAGTAATTATCTCTACGAGATTCATCACTTTTCAGCTTAGAAAGATCAATCGTTAGCAAAGAATCAGAAGTTGGTTGCCCCATAGCATCAATATATATACTTCCAGATACATCTTCTGTATACCCAACTGCATCTATAGGATAAGATAATCTTGCTAACTGTTCAGTTACTCGATAATTAGCCCTTATAGAATTACCAGAATCATTCCCAAAATCGAACACAATCATAGAATTTTCTAAGTTAGAATCTGTCTCATCATCTAATTTTTTTGATTTAGCATCATCAATGCTATTCATTTGCTTTTTTTCTTTCTGAACAGTTCCATAAGGATTTGTATTTTCTGATGGCTCTGATTCAGATTTGATTACTTCCTTAGGCATAGGGTTTTCTTTTTGGACAGACTCATATGATTTTATAGGTTCTGGTGGTTCTAGTTCAGATTTAGTTACTTCTGAGGGTAAAGAATTGATATCTGTAACATTAGATTCTTCTGAACTACACGAAATAAAGATAGCTAAAAGAATCAGGATGATTAATTGTGGAAGTAAAACATTAAATTTCATTATTAGGTCCGTTCGTGAGTTTATTTTAAAGCCTATACGTTTAGGTTATATGAATAAATTACAAGATGTATCAAAGTTATTTGTTGGAAAAAAAATGTATGATATTTCAGACTATAAATTTTATTTTTTCAAGATAAAGCTTGCTGATAATTAACTAATATAGAATAAAATTGAATTATGCGAAAAAATAATATAGAAAATAGAAATTTTATTTCTGACGAAAATCTTTGGGACTATAATGAGTGGCAAGATTTGGAATCTAAAGTTTCAAAAAAAATATTAGCTTCTAAAGATCAAGAAGAGGCATTTCAAATAGGTAAAAAAATGGGTAAAAAAATCCTGAAAAACTATAGTAATAGTTTTTTTACTGTAACAAGGTTTTTACCAAAAGAAAAAAGAGATCTTGTAGAAATAATATATGCGTCGGTAAGATATCCAGATGAGATTGTTGATACTTTTGATATGAGTAACGTGAAAAAAAATCAACTTTTAGATTCTTGGAAAGAGCAATTTATAGCATCTAAAACATTTTCTTCAATCACAAAATCAGTAGATTCAGGCATTCCAACTATTATTTCCTGCTATAGAAAAGCTGCTATTGAAAAATCAATTCCAGATGAATATTACATTTCTTTCATTGAAGCAATGAGGAAAGATATAGAAATTTCAGAATATAAAAAAATGGAAGATTTAATAGATGATTATGTTTATGGTTCAGCTATAGTTGTTGGATATTTTTTAGCATATATTTATGGTCCTGAAGAAGGATATTCAGTTGAAGATTTACTAACTCCTTCAAAAGATTTAGGTATAGCTTTACAACTTACTAATTTTGCTAGAGATGTTTATGAGGATTATTTCAGAGGAAGATTTTATGCCCCAACAGAATTATTATGCAAACCAACAAATAAAAATGATCTAGAAAGCTATGTCCTCAATGCAAGGAAAATTTTGGCAACTGAAGCTGAAAAATGGTATCTAAAGGCTGAAAATGGAATGAATTATTTTGCATCTGATAGTCAAATAGCAATAAAAACTTGTTTAGAATTATTTAGAAAATTAAATAATAAAATACTTCTTGAAGAGATGCCATTAGACCACAGATATAGCCTATCAACCAAAGATAAGTTTTCTTTTTTACCACTAAGTAAACTTTGGAAACTAATACTACTATATTTTTGATGAAAAACACTAAACCAAAAGCAGTAATTATAGGAGCAGGTGTAGGGGGGCTTTCTTTAGGCCCCATGCTATCAAAAAATGGCTTTGATGTTCATATATATGAAAGTAATAAAACTATAGGTGGTAGAGCAAATATTTTAAAGAAGAAAGGGTTCACTTTTGATACAGGCCCTTCTTTATTAAATTATCCTTGGGTTTACGAAGATTATTTCAATTCGTTAGGTAAAAACTTTTATGACTATGTAGAGTTAATATCTGTTGATCCTGCTGTAAATTTTATGTGGAGAGATCATTCAAATTTTCAATTAAGCTCAGATATGACAACTCTTTCTGAAGAGGTCGCAAAATTTAATTCTGAAGATAGATATGGGTTAGTAGATTTTTTCAAAAATAGCAACAAGAAATATGATTTAGCATTTGAAAAGTTAGTCACTAGGAATTCTTCAAATATTTTTTCATGGCTAAAAAATACAGGCATGAATAATCTTTTTAAGCTTGGTTTACTCAACAATATGTACGATGAAATAGGTAAATATTTTAATGAAAAAAAGATCATCGAAGCATTTAGTTCTTACAGTATGTATTTAGGAGATTCACCTTATAAACTACCTGGTTTTTTTAGCATTCTACCTTTTGGTGAATTGCAATACGGATTATGGATGCCAAAAGGTGGAATGTACGGATTGATAATGGGATTAAAAAAATTAAATGAAGATTTTAATGTAACAATTCATACTGAAAAAAGAGTTGAAGAAATAAAAATTGAAAACGATCAGGTAAAAGGAGTTACACTTTCAGATCAGACTCATATTAAATCAGATATAGTAGTTTCAAATGTTGATTCATCTACAACCTTTCAATCATTAATTAATGATGATAAAAAATTCAAGAAGTACAAAATGACTCCTTCTGTTTATACCTTTTATTGGGGAGTAAATAAAAAAATTGATTCTATGACTCATCATACAATTTTTCTTCCTAATAATTTTAAAAAAACTTTTAATGAATTATTTATAAACAAAGAAATTCCTGAAGATTTGCCATTCTATATATCAATACCTTCAAAGACCGATAATACACTAGCACCAAAAAATAACTCTAGTGTTTTTGCATTAGTTCCATGCCCTGTAATTTCTACAAAAAAGCCTGGTTATGATAAAGAAGATTTTAGTCAGATAAAATCTAGAATTTTTGAAAGATTAAATCATCAAAAAATCAATTTATCAGAAAACGATATTATTTTTGAAGAAGTTTGGGATCCAAATAAATGGGAGAGTGAGTTTGGATTATTTGATGGGTCAGCATTTGGACCATCCCATAATTTCTTTCAAATTGGACCCTTTAGAAATCAAAATATGTCAAAAAAATATAAAAATCTATACTTTGTAGGAGCTTCAACTACTCCAGGAACAGGGGTTCCAATGTGTGTATTAAGCTCTAAAATGACAACAGAAAAGATTCTAACTCATTACTCAAATGATTGATATATTACTAATAATAATTTCTGTATTCATTTTTTATTCATTTTTTATTTCATTAGTGAATATTTTTTGGAAAGAAAAAAAAATAAATAATCTAGGAAACTATAAAATTTCAGTACTTATTCCAGCAAGAAATGAGGAAAATAATATTTCAAAATGTGTAGAATCTATACTGAAAAGTGAAAGTTATTTTTCAGAAATACTTATTTATAATGATCACTCTGATGATAATACTCAAATTGAGATAGATAAATTATTAAAATTAGATAAAAGAATTAAACAAGCCAATACTAAGACATTATCAAAAGGCTGGATAGGAAAATCATTTGCTTGTTATCAACTTGCAAAACAGTCACTAGGAGACTGGATTTTATTTGTAGATGCCGATACTGAATTTTCTGGAAAGATTGAAGATTTGGTTTCCTTAGCCAAGGAAAAGAACGTTTCAATGCTTTCGGCTTGGCCAAAGATAAAAATGGATTCTATGTCTGAGAAAATTTTTATGCCTTTATTAAATTTTGTAGTTTTTTCTCTATGTCCTGTTCCTTTTTCTAAAAAAATAAATTCAAAAAACCTAGGTCTTGCACATGGAGCTTGCATTTTATTCAATAAAAAAGTTTATTCTGAGCTTGGTGGTCATAAATTAGTCAAGAATGATCTTTTTGAAGATACGAGGTTAGCTAGAATTTGGAGAGTTAAAAATAAAAAAAATTACTGCATTGACGGTAAAGATTTAATATCTGTCAAAATGTATAGTTCATTCACTTCAATTTGGAATGGATTCTTAAAAAATTACTATCCTAGTTTTTCAAAAGAAGTTTCTTTTTTCATTTTTCAAATATTCTTCTTTCTTTCTTATTTTCTAATACCCATATATATAATTTTTAGAATGATTAATAGTTTTGAAATTCTATACTTAATATTATTATTTTTTATATTCTTACCTAGAATCATTATAAGTATTAAGTTTAAACACAGTTTATTATCAGTAATATTACACCCTTTTGCGATATTAACTATGATCATATTAGGATTTAATTCATGGTGGAACTTCAAATATGGTAAGGGATTAAAGTGGAAAGATAGAATATATGAAAAATAGAAAAGAAGTAGTAATTATAGGAGGTGGCTTAGGAGGAATAGCAACTGCAATTTTTCTTTCACAAAGAAATTTCAATGTCACAATAATTGAAAAAAATGAAAATATTGGTGGCAAGATGAATTTTTTTACAAAAAATGGGTATTCATTTGATACAGGCCCTTCATTAATAACTATTCCTCATATTTTTGAAAATATGTTTAGTGAAGTAGGTGAAAAAATGAGTGATCATTTAGAACTTATTAAGATCAATCCTTTATTCAGATATATGTTTGAAGATTCTAATTTAATATATGATTCGAATTTTAGTCTTATAGAAAAAAATGTTAATAATAAAAATATTAAAGAGCTTGATAATTTTTATGATTTTATGACTAAGGCTTCAAAGCTTTATAATTTATCAGAGAATACTTTTTTTAAAAATGAAATTCTTTCAACTCCTTCACCTAAAGACTTAATAACTTTATTAAAGTCTCCATTTAATCTATTTTTCAAAAAATATAGCGACTTGGTTAATAAAACCTTTATGGATGATAGGTTGAGGAAAATCTTTCTGAGATATCCAACTTACGTAGGAGCATCTCCTTACAAATCACAAGGCATTCTATCGATTATTCCATTTATGGAGCTTTCTTTTGGAGGATGGTATGTAAAGGGAGGCTTGTATAAAATCATTGAATCTTTAGAGAAAATACTAAAATCTAATGGAGTTAAAATAATCCTGAACAAAAAAGTTTCTTCAATTAATTTAAAAAACAAAAAGATAGAATCCATAGTTTTAGAACAAAAAGAAACTATTTCAGCTGACATAGTTGTAAGCAATGTTGATCCCATAATTACTAAAACTATGCTTGATAAAAAATTCAGATTATCAGAAAAGAATTTATCAATGTCAGGATTAGTTTTTCTTGTGGGAGTTGAAAAAAAAATAGATCAATTGCATCATCATAATGTAATATTTTCAGATGATTATGAAAATGAATTTAAGGAAATTTTTGAAAAAAATATTTTCCCAAGTGACCCAACAATTTATATAAATTGCCCAACAAAAACTGATAAATCTCTCGCTCCTAAACAATGTGAGAGTGTATTTTTAATGTGTAATGCACCTGCTAATAAGAGTATTTGGGGAGAAAGTGAAATTAAAGAAGCTTTCAACAAGGTATACGCTAAATTAAAATCAAAAGACTTAGGTGACATTATAGATAAATCTAATTTTATAGAGACTATTACACCTAATGATTTAGAAAAGAAGTATGCGGCTCCATTTGGATCTATTTATGGAAAGGTTTCTCATGGAATAAGCGGGACTGTTTTTAGGCAACCAAATAAAGATAGAAAAATTAATGGACTTTATTATGTTGGCGGAGGAACACACCCGGGCGGAGGAACACCAACAGTAATTATGTCTGGAGAGATAGTAGGAAAGAGGATAATTAAAGACTATGCATAAAGCACTTAAAGCTAAAAAAATATTTATATTATCAAGTGTCGTATTATTTGTAATTTTATTATTTGGTGGAGTATTCTCAGAACTTGGATTGGTCTCTAATCCCCCTGATTGGGCACCAAATTTATTTATGATTTTTGGATGTATATTAATTATTATTTTTTCAAAAAAGAAACTTGCATATACATTAATATTATGTGGAATAATAGGATTTTTTTATGAAGTTGCTGGAGTGCATTTAGGATTTCTCTTTGGAAGCTACAATTATACTGATGTATTCAATATTAAACTTTTTTCAGTTCCAATTGTGATGATTTGCGCATGGATTATAGTGCTAACCTTCACACTCAGCATTATTCAGGATTTGCCTAAAACCTATAGTTTTATTGTTGGGGCATTAATTATGGTAATTATTGATCTATTGATCGATCCTGTTGCAGTTCATGGGTTAGAAATATGGAAATGGGATAGTAAAGGCTTTTATTACGATATACCAATCCATAATTTCTTGGGATGGTTTTTTTTATCTATTCCACTAATTATTTTGTTTTCTTTCTTTGAATATAAAATTCATAAATTTAGCAGACTTACTTCCATAGCTATCATTTCTTTTTTTGTGATTATTGGCATATTAAATGGTCTGCTATTGGCTAGTTTTATTGGGATTTTAACTATTACATTTAACTTTTTACACTATTATAAATACAATGTAAAAAAATTATAAATAAAAGCATTTATGAAAAAAAGAAAATACAAAAAAAATGATTTGTTATCAATTATCGGTTTAGGCGGTATTTCGATTAAAGGACTTGGTCTAAAAAATTCCTCTAATCTAATTTCTTATGCTTATGATAATGGAGTGAATTATTTTGATGTAGCCCCAGGATATGGTGATGCTCAGGAATTAATGGGAGAAGGCTTAAGGTCATATAGAAAGAATGTTTTTCTAGCCTGCAAAACTAAATATAGGAATCAACTAGATTCAACAAATGATCTAAATAATTCTCTAAAGTTATTGAAAACAGATTATTTTGATCTTTATCAATTACATGGGATGAAAACTTATAATGACTATCAAAATGTTGTCTCAAAGGATGGTGCTCTTAAGACACTTATTGAAGCAAAAGAAAAAGGAAAAGTTAGGTACATAGGATTTTCTTGCCACTCAATAGAAGTCGCAAAACTATTAATTAATGAAGATATTTTTGATTCTATATTGTTTCCTGTAAATTGGGGGCTAATGATTAAAGAAAATTTTGGTAAAGAAATTTTAGATTTATGTGAAAAAAAGAATATTGCAGTTCTAGCGTTAAAATCAATGGCTGACAGAAGATGGGAAGAAGGCGAAATTAGAACTCATAAAAATTGCTGGTATAAACCTATTACAGATCCTAAATTAATAAATCTATCAATAAAGTTCACTCTTTCAAAAAATGTTACTTCCCTACTTCCACCTGGAGATAAAGATTTATTCAAGAAAGCTTTAGAATTAGCAAAAAATTATAGTGAATTAAGTAATGAAGAATATCTTTATTTAGAAGATTTATCTAAAACCTCTAAACCTATTGGAGACAGAGAGGAAATATTTATCTAATGGCAAGAGCTAATAATGTAAAGGCTTTAATTTTTGACGTATTTGGAACTGTAGTTGATTGGCGTGCCAGTATAAAAAAAGGAATACAAAATATAATTCCCAAAAAATTAACAGAGGAAGAACTAGAATCTTTTGCGGTTGAATGGAGAAGTGGATATTCAGAATATCTTAAGACCTTTAATGATGGAAATATAATTTGGAAAAAAATAGATGAGGTGCACTTATCGAAATTAAAAGAAATCTTGATAAACAGAAACTTAATTGATTTATTAGACAATAAAAAAATAAATCAATTAAACCTGCTTTGGCATAAATTAGATCCCTGGTCAGATTCTGTAGAAGGATTAAGTTTACTGAAAAAAAATTATTCTATCGGAACTCTTTCAAATGGCAATTTTTCACTCTTACTAAATATGAGCAAATTTTCTAAATTAAGTTGGGATTTCATTTTTTCAGGTGATATTTTCAAAAACTATAAACCAAATGAAAATGTATATAAAGAAGCATGTAAGTTTTTAGACTTAGATTATAATGAAGTAGCCCTAGTAGCTGCTCATGAGAATGATCTTTTGGCAGCAAAAAAAGTTGGATTGAAAACTTTTTACGTCGAAAGAAAAGATGAATTTAGAATTTATGATGAACCAACACACTTACATGAATTTGATATAGTTGCGAAGAATTTCTTAGATCTTAATAATAAAATATAATTGTATACCAAAAAGGTAAACAAATGTGTTTTTTCACTTAAATATTGAAACTATTACATGTATCCTAGTTTTTGGCTCTGAAAAGTTAATTTAATAAGACAAAAAATTATCAAAAATAATTAAAATTTGAATTATTGAATATTCTTTAATAAGGGCAATAAATTAAAATTATTTGAAAGGATAATAAATTGAAAAAACTAAGTATTTTTTCGCTGTCATTAATGGCATTATTTTTAATAGCCTGCTCTAGTTCAACTGATGATGAAGTTGTAACTGAAGAAGCTGTTGAAGTTAATAAAAGTACAGTCAATGTGACTATGTCTGAGTGGGATGTAAATGTTGATCCTAATTATAAAATGGGCAAACACATAAAACCGGGAGAGCTAACACTTATATTAACAAATGAAGGAATGCTGGAGCATAATCTTGTTCTACTAAATAATAATAAACATGAAGAATTAGAAATGTCAGCTGATGGAACAATGGCTGATGAAAGCAAACTGGATATTTTGGGTGTTATTGAAGGGTTAAAGCCGGGAGAAACAGGCCAATTAGTAATAGAGGACTTACCAGCTGGTACCTATGCATTCATATGTAACACACCTGGCCATTATTCAGAAGAAATGGTTTATAAATTTATAGCTAGATAATTTACGTTTTGGTTTATCAAAGAGCAACTCAATTTATGAGTTGCTCTTTTTGTTTAAGTTTAATATAAATAAAGGTTTTATATTAGCTATAATATCTTTATGCCTGACAATAATGAAAAATCTAAAGAAACATTTCCTATTGTGATTATTGGAGCTGGAATAGCTGGCTTATGCATAAGCTTTTATCTCAATAAAAAAAATATACCTCATATAATTATTGAAAAAGGTAAAGCTGGAAATACTTGGATTGAGGAAAGATGGGATAATTTTCATTTAGTTAATCCTAACTGGGCAATGAAAATCCCAGAATTTGGTTTTGAATCAGATCATTTCCCCTCAAAAGATCCAAATGGATTCTTAAATAAGAAAGAAATAGTTAATTATCTACAATCATTTGCAAGATACTTAAATTCTGAAATATATGAAAATGAAAAAGTGAATAAGATTTCAAAAAATAATAATTCATATGAAATCCAAACATCAAAAAGACTCATACACACAAATACAGTAATAATAGCTACTGGTGCATTTGGGAATCCGTATATTCCTGAAATTCATAAGAATCTTGATAAAGAAATTTTTCAAATTCATTCATCAAAATATAAAAATTCAAACGACTTACCTGAAGGTAAGGTTGTAGTGGTTGGATCAGGTCAATCAGGTGCACAAATTGCTGAAGATTTACTTGATTCGGGAAGAAAAGTAATACTTGCTGTCAGTAAATGTGGCAGAAGACCAAGAAAATATAGGAGCAAGGATTCTTCTTGGTGGAATTATGAGATGGGATTATTTGATAAAACTGTTAATGATGTAAAACTTGAAGAAAGATGGAAATGTAGTGCTCATACCTCAGGTGCAAAAGGGGGGCATGATATCAATCTTATTGATTTAGCAGAAAATGGTTTAGAATTATGCGGTTCAGTTAAAAATTGTCAAGGGAATAAACTTTTTCTGAAAGATAATGTTTATGAAAACGTAAAATTTTCTGATACTTATGCTATTAATTGGAGAAAAAATGTAGATAAATTCATTACAAAAAATAATATAAAAGTTCCACAAGAATCAATAAAAATTGATGAAAGAATAGAGAGTAATATCTTAAACAATTATGATCATATACTACTTAATGAAGAAATAAATAGCATAATTTGGGCAACAGGTTTTAGGTATAATTTCGATTGGATTGATTTAGACATAGCTGATAAAAATAATCATCCAATTCAATACAGAGGTGTTACTAAATATAAAGGGTTATATTTTATGGGACTTCAGTGGATGTATTCATCAAAATCAGCCCAATTTATAGGTGTAGCAGAAGATGCTGAATATATAGTAAATGATATTGTTACAAAAAAATTATTTTCTTGACCTGTATTCTTCTGTTTCATACGAATAATCAGAAAGTTCACAAACTAAGCCTTTTGGAGTTTCTTCACAATTTGATTTACTTTTTGGTAAATCATACAAATCATACATTAGAACTTGTGTCATGAAGAAATAAATTACAGCTAAAGAAACAACTACCCAAGTAATGTTAGTCCTATTTAAGGTCATAACATTTATCTCAAAAAATTCTTTAAAGGATATAAGTTTTTTTATTACTAAATTATTCATATTTATTTTGAAATAATAACATGGCGCCCCTGAGATGATTCGAACATCCGACACCCGGTTTAGGAAACCGGTGCTCTATCCTCTGAGCTACAGGGGCATTAAACTCCAATAGCTTAATTTTACATTATCAAAAGACTAGTAACTCTATAAAAAATATAAGCTAGAATTTTCTTATACTTTGTTAGGAATTATTTCTTCGAAATCTTTATGTTCTTTGTAAGGGATTATTTTTATTTTATTCTCATTTGGTACTAAAATTACTTCATTTTCACTATTATGATCATTGTAAAAAACAACATCTTCTTTAGTTACTATTAAGCTGAGAAATCGATTGTATTTGGGTTCTGATTGCAATAGTTTGTTTTTTTTATAAAACCAAGATGCAATCCCTGTACTGGTTGTCCATGAAATACCTTCTGGAGTACCAGCTCTGTAAACAGTAAATCTACCATTAGGTAAATCTTTTTTTAGGTCGTTGGATATAGGAAAAAGCTTAAATAAATCTTTCCATTTACTTTGAAATTTGTGTAGTTTTAATTCTGTTTTGTCAGAAGTATTATTTACCCACTCCTGAAGCATCATAGTTTCATACTCTTGATCAGAAAAATAGGTATAAAAGAGTCTTTCAATATCAATTCCTTCAAATGCTTCTGCAAAACTTTTATGATTGCCCATAAGCCTTGAAATAATGATTGTATCTCCTGTTAGGTCTAATTTTCTAATATGATCTTCACCATTATCAGATGCTTTAATAATTCCTTGAGCAAGAAGTAAATCTAAATGTTTTTCGTAGGGAGTAGAGCTTAATAATTCTATCCATTCTTTAAATTCATAGGGTTTAGTACTCATAGTTAGATTATAACAATATGAATAAATGGAAATATATTTATAAATAAATAGAAAAAATAATCATATAAACTAAAAATTATACTTTTGAATTGATAGACATAAATTGGTTTCTATAATTTTATAAAGAATAAAAAAAGGTAAATTTAAGTATATAAAAGAAAAAATAATTATATGAATTTTGACATTATTATAAAAAATGGAACTATAATTGACGGAACTAACAAACCTAGTTTTAAATCTGATATTGGAATAATTAAAGATAAAATATCCAAAATTGGAACACTAAACAATAGCAACGCAAAGAAAATAATTAATGCCAATGGCTTAATAGTAAGTCCAGGGTTTATTGACATGCATACGCACTCAGACATTTCTGCAATAAGTGATCCTTATAATGAAAGTAAAATTTTCCAAGGAGTAACTACAGAAGTAACTGGAAATTGTAGTTATTCTCCTTTTCCTTCTGGGAATAAAAATCCAAATACTATAAAAGAAGGGTTGTGGGAAAAAAGAGGAAATGCTGATGACCCAAGTACTGTTTGGAACTGGAATACTTTTGATGAATATGCAAATCACTTGAGTAATATTGGAACAACTATGAATATAGCTCCGCAATTAGGTTATGCGGCACTTCAAGTTGCATCTGGAGCGATTGAAAATAGGCCTGCCACAAAAGAAGAAATGACTAAAATGAAAAAATTAGCATCTGAGTCGATCGAGCAAGGGGCTTTTTCAATATCTACTGGTTTATCTGTACCTCCTTCTGCATTCTCAACAACTGAAGAAATTATAGAGATTTGCAAATCAATATCTCATTATGATGATGTATTTTATGTCACTCATGCAAGAGAAGGGGCAGGTAGGCATATTACAAAAATTGAAGAAGCCATAGAAATTGGATTCAAGAGCGAAATTTCTGTTCAATTTTCTCACTTAGCAATAACTGATTGGAGATATTATGGCGAAGGACCTAAAATGCTTAAGCTCTTTGAAGATGCTGAAGCAAAAGGCTTAGATATTACTTATGATATGTATCCATATACTGCTGCAGGCGCTGGATTAGATCAAACAATGCCCCTATGGTCACATTCTGGAGGAATTGAAAAATTTTTAGACAGATTAAGAGATAAAAAACTAAGAAAAAAAATAAGAGATGAGATAAATGATGGGATAGATGGATTAAAGCAAAAATGGGAAACCATTGTAATATCATCTGTAAAAAACACCAAAAATTCTAATCTTATTGGATTATCGATTGAAGAAATTGCTAACAAAAGAAATTTAGATCCAGCTGAAACAATTCTACAGCTCACGGAAGAAGATGAAGCTGTAGTTTCTGTAATATATCACAATAGAGTTGAGGGAGATGTTCAATGTTTCATGGATCATAGATTAGCCATGATTGGATCTGATGGAAATGCTGTATCACCTGATGGATTTTATAAGAATGGTAAACCTCATCCTCGTTTTTATGGTACTTTCCCTAGAATATTAGGAAGATACATAAGAGAAAAGAGATCAAAGCTTAAGTTAGAGGAAGCAATATACAAAATGACAGCATTTCCTGCTTGGAGATTGAACTTAAAGAAGCGTGGAGCACTTAAAGAGAATTATTATGCAGATATAACTATATTTGATTCAAAAACTGTTATGGACAATGCTACCTTTGAAAATCCACACCAATATCCAGATGGAATTAATCATGTGATTGTTAATGGTCATCTTGCTGTTGAAGATAGCAAGCATACATTGAAAAAAACAGGAAAAGTTCTTCGAAGAACTGATAAATATTAAGCTTTTCTCCAAAAGGGTTCTCTTTTTTTAATATTATTTAATATTGAATCATCAAAAGCTTCCATTTTATTTTCTTCTGCTAATTCATCAGTATTCCATCCAATTTTTTCATGTATTTCTGATTTCGAGTAATACAGCAAATAAACTATTTCAATTAGCATTAAGAAATCATCAGGAATTATAGATTCCATTAGTTCTAATATTTCACCTTTTTGAATTTCTGATAATGATGAGGCTCCGCCACCAACTCTAGAAGTAGGTTCTCGTTTAATAAAATAGATAATTTGATCAATTGAAATTTCGTATTTAGAATTTTCAGAAATTAAAATCTCAAAATCTTTCTTATCTATAGCTTCTGTTGCGCATGGCATATCATCACTAGATGGAATAATTTGATCAAAGAATGAGTATAAAATATCAATTTCATTATTAGATATACTCATAAATCAACTCCTTAGGATTGTGTCTGCTGTTCTTAAAGCAATAGCTTGAATAGTTGGTGTGGGATTTACTGCTGCGGAAGTAGTAAAAACAGAACCATCTATAATATATAAATTTTTTACATCATGAGTTTCACAATTAGAATTTACTACAGAATTTACAGGATCTTCTCCCATTTTTGCAGTACCCATAAGATGCCAACCAGCAGTTTGAAGCAAGGGATTATGATTTACCTCATAACTGCCAGCTTCCAACAAAAGCTTTTCTGCTGATTTCATTCCATGGTTTAAAAGATTCCTTGTATTCTCAGATGTTTTATAAAATATTTTTGGAAGAGGTATTCCATTTTTATCTGTTTTTGACTCATCTATTTCAACTCTATTATGAAGTTCTGGCAAATCTTCGCTAATGATAGCCATTCCTAAAGATTTCTTAAATCTTCTTTTAAATTCGTTGTGATGCTCTTTACCCCAGATAACATTATTTGTATTTCCTGTTCCTAAGGCTGTGTGAGCGGGTCCATTAGATCGAGCCATTTGAAAAGAGTAACCTCTAACAAAATTTCTATTAGGATCAGTCTCGTAAAATTCCTGAACAATTATAATATTAGCTAGAGGGCCAAGGCTGTAATTTACATCTTCATTAAAGTATCCATTTACTGAAGCATAAGGATGAAACATTAGATTCTTACCAACTAGTCCTGACGAATTTGCTAGACCATTAGGGAAAATTTTAGATTTACTATTTAGCAAAATTCTAGGAGTTCCAATTCCATTACAAGCCAAAATTACTTTTCCCGCTTCTTGAAAAAATTGATTACCCCTATTATCTACATAAATAACACCTGTAAGTTTTCCAGTATTATCAACTGAAATATTTTGTACTGCACAATTAGTTCTAACTTCAAGGCCATTTTCTATAGCAGGTTTTATGTAAGTTACATCTGTTGATGCAACAGATTGCCATTGTTTCTTAGAAGCGAATGTTCCATGATTATTCCAACCAACTCTGCCTTTATAATCCTCTGATGCTTGATATGAATCGGAAGGCCACCAATGCCAACCAAGTCTATCAGCAGCTTCTGCAATTTTTTTCCCATCGTCTCCAAGTGGAAGAGGAGGCATTGGACGTTCTGATCTAGGTGGATTTGCAGGATCTCCATTTATTCCAGAGCAGCCCATCATTATGTCATTTAGATCATAGTATTTTTCTAGATCCCAATATGAAATAGGCCAGTCAAATGCAACTCCGTCCAATGAATTCACTCTAAAGTCTGAAGGGTGAAATCTTGGAGTATGAGCTGTCCAGTGATGTGTAGAGCCTCCAACAGCATTGTACATTAAGGGATGTATATCAGAATTTTTATCTAATATTTCATAATCATTTGATAGATTTCTTACATTGGGATTAAAATGAAAAGAATTTTTTTGCTTTATCTCCCAGTCGTTAGTATCACCTGGGTAATCATTTTGGTCAAACCAATCACCTTGCTCAAGAAGAACTACTTTTGCTCCACTTTCAGATAATTTCCATGCGCAAGCACCTCCAGAAGCACCAGATCCAACAATAACAATATCAACAAACGGGAGATTCTTAGGCAAAATTATAATTCCAAATTTAAATTTTATTTTAGAATATAGTTATATATTAAGATTTAATTTTACAAAATGATTAAAGGCGCATTAACTTCAGTAATTCTCATGTTTGTATTTATACCTATACCTGTGGTACATTTTTTTGCTGTACCTTTGAGCCCTTTTATTGGAGGTTTTATAGGGGGAGCAATAGCAAAAGCAGAAAAAGAAAGAATTATAATATTCAGTTTTGTTACCGCTGGAATTGCCTTTATACCATGCTCAATAATTATCATTTTTTCTATAGTACAGCTTATAAATGAATCTGAAGTGGCTGGAATGAATCCATGGTGGGCAATTGTATTATCATCAGTGCTAATACCATATACTTGGTTTGGTAATTTAGTAGGAGCTTTAATTGGATATACCGCTAGATCAAGGGCAAACTAGTTCCTATTTATTAAGACTGGTAAGTCTGATCTCAAATAATTAGATATCGAATTATTTGAGAAACTATTAATAAAAAGACTACCTACTTTATGACTGTGATTGATCATAATATTATTTTTTATTTCAAGATTTTTTATGAATTTATACAAGCTATTTTTATTCTCAATAATTTCTGAATTATATTTTTTACTTATTCTTTCTTTAACTTTTTCCAATTCTTTTTTCTGGAAATCATTTCTTGCAAAAAAGTTAATTTTTTGAAAATTTAAAAAATTATTTTTTTCATCAATAAGTAATTCAAAAAATGAGTTATTGGAAATATCTACAGGATAAGTAATAAATAATTCATTGTCATTATTAGGATTAGTTTTTGACTCAGAAGGAATAATAATTATTGGATTTATAGATTTAATGAAAAAAAGCAAATCATTGTGTCCAAATATATATGTAAGCCTATTATTTAATCTAGCTGATATAAAGGTAGCTACAATATCTCCAAGGTAAAGCCTTTCAATTATATGATTTTTGGAGTTAACAATATTTACAGAAATTTTAATATTTGGGTTTTTCTCATTTATTATATTTATTACTTTATCTAAATATTGATTTGCTAATTTTCTACCATGATCATGAACAAAATCATTATAAATAACATCTTTACTTTGACTTTCAGTAATTGGATTAAAAGGATGCAAAATAAAAAATAGATTTATTTCTTCATACATAAAAAAATTAGAACTCAGAATAAAATTTACAGAATTTTCAAGAGTTTCTGACCCATCTAAAATTATTAATATTTTGTTTGATTTAGCCATAATTATGTCATATCAATTATAGGACATGAGTGATCAGTACCCCATTCTCTCCAAGAGGCATCATAATTTATAACATTTTTAAATCCTGCCAATCTCAAGGACCAGAATACATGAGCTGCTCTAATTCCACCTTGACAATAGGTTATTGTGGGTATCGAAGGATCTAATTCTAAAGATTTTGCAATTTCTAAAATTTCGCCTGAAGATTTTAAGATTGGAACATCGCCAGAAGTATTAAAATTCACCCATTCTTTATGAACTGAGGTAGGTATGTATCCACCTCTATCTCCACCTCTTAGATTTATTCCATTACGTTCATCATCGGATCTAACATCTAAGATTTGATAACCTTTTTTACCATTTACAATTTCTAGAATTTTTTCTTTGTCCGCAAAAATTTCTACCTTAGGGTCACTTGGAACAAAATTACCATTAATAGGAGATTTAGAATGATCGGTGACAGTTTTCTTTTTTTCATAAAGCCATTTAGGGTAGCCTCCATCTAATACCTTAACATTAGAATGTCCATAAAAATTTAATACCCAAGCAAGTCTAAAGGAATATAAGCAAGATGATCTATCGTAACCAACTACTGTTGAAGTATTAGAAATACCTAATTTAGAAAATGTTTCTGAAATTTGAGATGAGTCTTGAACATGAGTTCTATCATCTAATGAAGTCTTAAAATAATTGTCAATAACATTAATTGATCCTTCAATATGACCCTTGGCATAATCATCACTTGAATCCAAATCTAAAATTACTAAACTAGGATCATTCAAATTTGATTCAAGCCAATCAGTTGAGACTAAAATGTCATCATGATGATATTTTCTTTCTTCGATACTTAAAAATTTCATAAAAACTTCACCTCAAAATTTTATACTATTAATTTACAATTAAATTTATTAATGTATGGATAAGAATATATTTTTTAAATTATGAATCAAGAATTAATCTACAAAAAAAATATTAAAAAATTAATGTCATTAACGAATTTTGAATATGATAAATTGAAATCTAGACCTCCCGGATTTCATCTTAATCGAGTTGATTTCATGATGAAAAAATTTAATTATCCAAATAAAAAAAATAATTTTATTCATGTTGCAGGATCTAAAGGTAAAGGATCTACTTCAAATTTAATTTCGTACGCTCTATCTGATAGAAAAGTTGGTTTATTTACCTCTCCTCACATGCATAAACTCACTGAAAGAATAAAAATAAACAATAGTCCCATTTCATACAGTCTATTCAATTTTTATTTCTCAAAAGTATGGAAGATAGTTCCAATAATGCATAAAGAAATAAATCAAATGCCTACATTTTTTGAGTTTATTACTCTTTTAGCATTAGTGATTTTTAAGGAAGAGAATGTGGAAATATCAATCATCGAAGTTGGGCTAGGAGGAAGGTTAGACTCAACTAATGTTATTGAATCAGATATATCCGTTATAACAGGTATAAGCAGAGATCATACAAAAATTCTTGGTAATACGTTAATTAAGATTTCAAATGAGAAAGCAGGAATAATTAAACTTAATACTCCCGTTATTCTTTCGCATCAAATAAAAAGAGTAAGCGAAAATATACAATCAATAGCCAAAAGTAAAAAAGCTAAAATATATAAATCATCTGATATAAAAATTAAATCAAAAATAGTAAATACAAAGAAAAGTTTTATTCAGAAAGTAGTATTGAATGACAAATATAAATTTAATTTAAGTCTAATTGGAGATCATCAGTTAGAAAACTTAAGAACTGCAATCAAGGCTATTGAAATATTTTATAAATTGAAAAATGAAAAAATAAATTGGGCTTTAATAACTAAAAATATTTCTAAAATAAAAATGATAGGTAGATGCGAAGTAATAAAGGTTGAAAATAATTACTGGATAGTAGATGGAGCTCAAAATAATAAATCATCTAGAGCATTAATCAGAACTATAAAAAAACTAAATTTTGATATCAAAAAAATTTTATGGATTTATGGGTCTAGCGATGGGCATAGTTCAAAAGAAACTGTAAAGTCCTTAGAGAAACTAAATCCTAAAATTATTCTAACTAAAAGCAGATTGCCCAAGGCAAAGAGTCCTATAAATATAACAAAAGAATTGAAAAATCTTAATTTAGATATAATAGAATTAACAAATAATTCACAAGAAGCTTTTACTAAAGCTAAAGAAATAGCTAATGCTGGAGATTGTATTGTTGCTTTTGGATCTTTATATATAGCTGCAGAATTTGTTGAATTGATAAAAAATATAAAACCAGAATATTATATTTATGAGTAAAAAAATTGTTGTTACAGGAATAGGATCATTGACTTGCCTTGGAGATAATGTATCTGATCTATGGGAAAGTCTAAAAAATGGTGTTTCAGGTATAAGAAGGATAACTCAAGTAGATCCAGATTCTTTCCCTTGTAAAGTAAGTGGAGAAGTTCAAAATTTTGATCCAAGTGATTGGATGGACAAGAAAGAATCTAAAAGAATGGGTAGATTCTCCCAACTAGCCGTAGCTGCTGCAAAAGAAGCGATTGATCAATCAGGTTTTTTAGGAAAAGTGAAACCAGAAAAAATTGGTGTCCTTATTGGAACAGGATCTGGAGGACTTCCTGAAACTGATAAACAAGCAGCTGTTAAAGAAAACAGAGGCGTAATGAGAATGAGTCCCTTTTATATTCCATCTATGCTAGCAAACATGGCTTCAGCTAATATTTCAAGAATTTATGGAGCTACAGGATATAACAGTACTTGTATAACAGCTTGTGCAGCTTCAACTCAAGCGATAGGTGAAGCAGCTGAAATAATTAAAAATAATAGAGCTGATGTTGTAATAACAGGAGGTTCTGAATCAGGAATTTGTGAAATCGGAATGGGTGGATTTAGCACAATGCATGCACTAACAACATGGGATGGTGATCCATCTAAAGCTAGCAGGCCATTTGATGCGAATAGAGATGGGTTTGCACCTTCTGAAGGTGCAGGCATATTAATACTTGAATCAGAAGAACATGCTTTGAATAGAGGTGCAAATCCAATAGCAGAAATAGCTGGATTTGGGGTTACATCAGATGCATTTCATCTAGTACAACCTCATAAAGATGGATTAGGAGCATCGAATGCAATGAATTTAGCAATAGAAGATGCAGGAATAACTATAAATGATATAGATTATATAAATGCGCATGGGACATCTACTCCCACAAATGATCGAATAGAAACGCTAGCTATAAAAAACACATTTAAGGACCTATCTAACAAAATACCTATTTCCTCCACAAAATCAATGATAGGCCATTCGCTAGGAGCATCAGGAGCTTTAGAAATTATTGCTTGTATTAATTCCACAATTGAAAATATTATTCATCCAACAATTAATCAAGAAAATAGTGATCCAGATTGTGATCTAAATTATGTTCCAAATAAAAATATTTCAAAAGAAGTAAATTTTGCTCTATCAAATAGCTTTGGATTTGGTGGTCAAAATGCTTGTGTAGTAGTTAAGAAATATCAATAAGATTTGCATTGTTATTGATTATTTGAACTCCAACTTTATCTCCAACAGAAAAATCATTTTCACCAATCATACTTATGCTTATTATGTGGTTATTTTCAGTATCCTTAACTAAATAAAGCTGACTTCCTTCAAGAAATTCTTCTTCCACAATCTCATATTTATTACCTGTATGATCCAAGGATAGTTGATTTGGTCTGACATTTATACTTATATTATTTGAACTAGTAATTTTTTCAGAGATTATGAATTCTCCTATTTTAGTTATTATTTTTCCATTCGAAGGAGTGCCTTCTAAAATATTAGAATTAGAAATACTCTTTGCTATTATTTTATGTAATGGATTATGAAAGATTTCATAGGGAGAATCAAACTGAATAATTTTACCTTTGTAAAGATATCCAATTTTATCAGATAGACTAAGTGCTTCTTCAGAATCATGAGTTATTAGGAGAACAGTGCTACCCATTTTAGAAAAGATTTTTTTAAGATCTCTCCTAATATCTTGACGCAAATTTTTATCTAAATTTGAATAGGGTTCATCCATTAATAAAAGCTTAGGTTTTCTTACAAGAGATCTTGCTAAAGAAACTCTTTGCCTTTGACCACCAGAAAGTTGATCTATGTATCTATCAAATAAATTTTCAACCCTCAATAAATTAACTATTTCATCAACAAAGTTTTTATCAAAATTTCTCTTATCAAGGCCATAGTAAATATTTTTTTCAACATTAAAATGAGGGAATAGAGCATAATCTTGAAAAATAGTTCCTACTGGCCTTTTTTCTGGTGGTAAATGATAGAACGAAGAAGACATCAAATTACCATCAACTCTAATATATCCATTTTCTATTTTTTCTAGACCATTTATTGCTCTAAATAGAGTTGTTTTACCAACACCACTATCACCTAGCACTGTAACAAATTCACCTTCATTAACATCTATAGAAAAATCATCTAATATAGGTTCATTTCGATTATAACTAAAGGTAATTTCTTCAATTTGTAGAATTTTATTATCTTTAATCATAATCCTACCTTCTTTGATAAATCATTAGACATAAACAAATATGTGGGAATACCTGCAATTAAAATCAAGATTAATGATGCTGCGGCAGTATCCATAAAAAAAGCTTCACTTGCTGAAGACCATATGCTAGTAGCTAAAGTAGAAAAACCAAGAGGGCTTAAAATTAATGTTAGTGGTAATTCTTTTAAACAAAGAATAAAAACTAAAATTCCTCCATATATAACACCAGGGGTGGATAATTTCACAATAATGTTATAAAAAGTCATAATTTTACCTTTGCCAAGCGTATATGATGCCTCTTCTAAGCTAGGATCTATTTGACTTACAGAGGACTTAACTGGAGTAATAACTGCAGGCAAAAAAGAAATCAAGTAGCCTAAAATCAAAACTATAAATGTTTGATAAATAATATCAATATAATTTATTGTAAAAAAGACTAAAGACATAGCTACAACTATGCCAGGCAAAGAAAGACCAATATAGGAAACTTTCTCTAGAACAAATGAAATTATTCTTATCTTTTTTCTGATAATTAGTACCGCTATTGTAGCTAATAATGTGATTATTAGTGCTGATACAAATGATATTAAAATAGTGCTTAGAATGTCAGAGAAAATATTCTTAAATAAATTATCGAAAGAGTTATCAAAATAAACTCCAGATATAAACCAATAAATAAGCACTAAAACAGGAAGTAAAAAACCTAAAATACTAGGGATTAATGCAAACGGTAAAATTATCCACCTCCAATATCCCAAATCTAAAATTTTCAAATTAGCTGTATTTGAATTGGAGAAATATCTTGAATTACTTCTTGTCCTAGATTCAATGAATAAAATAAAGAAACAAAATAAAATTGCAATTGAACAAATCTCTAAAACTCCATAGTTACCTATACTACTGTACATCCTATTGAATATAGCTATAGTAAAAGTATTAAATCTTAATAGTGCAACAGCACCAAAATCACTGAGCACATACAACGAAACTAGAAGTGAGCCTGAAGCCACTGTAGGCATCACTAGTGGGAAAATTATTTTACTAAAAGTTTTCGGAACGCTAGCACCTAAGGTTCTGGATGCATCAATCATCTGAAAATCAAACCTTCTAAAGGTTGCGCATAAACCAATGTAAATATATGGATATGTGAT
>CEVR01169879.1_pt1 | contig 47442 bp, 35 predicted proteins | sample 356541 | NCBI WGS metagenome assembly CEVR01 (sample SAMEA2623734, study PRJEB7988) | marine metagenome | isolation source: saline water (ENVO:00002010), including
GCAAAGAATGGCAGAATGAGGATTTGGCATTCAGAGGGATGGAAGGGCAAGAATTCAAACGCTATTGCACAAGATGTGATAACCAAATACTCTCTCACAGGAATCTTGATGATACCACTCAATTTGAGTCAACATCTCACTGGAAATGGGCATTTTGCTGGGGTCGGAAATTTAGTCTGCATGTGGATCACAAATTTGGACCAATTATCGATAACCACTCAGGGAAGGATTTAATTTCATTATTAGAAAATGTACAATTGATTCAGTGCAAAACCGGAGCAGTTTACCAACAAATGATTGAAGATCCCCAAGCAGCATACATAATTCGAGCGATGGGAGATATAGGAGAGAAAGTATTTGTAGAGCCATTAATTTCTTTTTTAGATATTGAAAAAAACGACCCTATGGCTTATGAAAAGTATCCAAACAACCATGGAAGAGAGATTGTTCATGCACTTGCCAAAATAGGAGGGGATTCTGCTTTATCCTATCTTGAATCTTTATTGCATCACCCGAAATTCTATTGGAAACATACAGTCAAACACGCATTGCGCATCTACAATCCAACTTCATAGACGATGGAGAAAAAAATATGATTGAATATATGCCATACACAAGGGTCCCCCTTGTATTCGTATAGGAACACAACGGTACCCTTTGATTAGAATCAGTATCGTACTTTCTGGCGAGTAATCGTTCTCCAGATTCGCTGGAGAGGGTCGTAATATCGATCAACAACACGTTCTTTCAATTGGATGATTGCATCATCAGTGATTTGGATTCCAGCAGGACAGACCTCAGTACAGCATCGTGTAATGTTGCAGTATTCAATACCGAATTCTTTCTTTATTTCTGGAATACGGTCTTCGGTATCGAGTGGATGCATTTCGTATTGTGCAAGTCGTACGAGATTTCTAGGTCCTGCGAAACCATCGAACATCTCATGGTCTCGAAGTACGTGGCAAGTGTCGACACAAAGGAAACACTCAATGCATTCTCGGAAGTGTTGAACTCGGTCAGCTTCCATCTGGTTGAATTCCCAATCCATTTCTTCTGGACCATTGATCGGTGCAATACGCTGAGCAACATCGTAGTTCCAAGAAACATCTGTAACCAAGTCCTTGATGTGAGGGAAAGTCTTCATTGGGCGAATTTCAATAGGCTTACCTTCAGGCGTTTCTGCGACAACATCACTCATTCGAGTCATGCACATCAAGCGAGGACGACCGTTGATTTCTGCGGAACAGGAACCACACTTTCCAGCTTTACAGTTCCATCGAACAGCCATATCGGGTTCTTGTTCGTGTTGGATTCGATGCATACAATCGAGAACGACCATGCCTTCATCGAGTGTGATTTCGTATTCCTCAAGATTGGTTTCTCCGTCTTCTCCACGAGTGACTTTGAACGCTTGCTTTCTTCCTTTCAATGACATCACTTACCACCTCCTTGTTCTTTAGCACGCTCAGCAATCATGGCTTTGACCTCCTTGATTGCATCTTGCAGATCATCACGCATTTCTTCAACAGATTCCTGTCGAATCTTGATTTCACCATCTTCCATCCAAATGATGTTTAGGGTCTTACCCCAATATTCATCCTCAGGCGTTGGCATATCTTCTCGTGTGTGCCCTCCACGGCTTTCTTCACGAATGAGTGCTGCGAGAGTGCAAGCACGAGATACGTCAGCCATATTGATCAAATCAAGTGCTTGATGCCAACCAGAGTTGTATCGACGACTTGTACCTGGGAAAGAAGCCATAGCACGTTCCTTGAATGCTGTAAGGTCATCTAATGCTTCTTCGAGTTCATTCTTAGTTCGAATGATTCCAACCTTATGTTGCATCATTTCTCGCATTTCATCGTAAATCATTCCAGGATTTTCTCCACCTTCTCGAGCAAGAGGTGCAAGCATGTCTTCAATCGCCTTGTTGACCTGAGCATCATCGATGCTTGGTTGTGCAAGATCTGTTGCACGTTTTGCAGCAAATTCACCAGCACGCTTTCCAAACGTAATCAAATCGGAGAGCGAGTTTCCACCAAGACGGTTCGCTCCGTGTAATCCTGATGCTGCCTCACCGCACGCATAGAGGCCAGGTACAGTCGTCTCTTGTGATTCTGCATCGACTCGGATACCGCCCATGATGTAGTGAGCGGTTGGACCAACTTCCATAGCATCCTTCGTAATGTCAACACCTGCTAATTCCATGAATTGGTGATACATTGAGGGGAGTTTCTTCTTGATGGCTTCTTCGCCACGATGTGAAATATCGAGGAAAGCTCCGCCATGAGGAGAGCCACGCCCAGCCTCAACTTCGGCTTTGATCGCCTTAGCAACAACGTCTCGCGTTAGAAGTTCTGGTGGGCGACGAACGGTTGCAAGTTTTCCACTAACGACTTCTTCGACCCATTGGTCAGATTCTTCGATCGTCTCTGCATGATCGCCTTGGAACATTTCCGGAACGTAGTTGAACATGAATCGGTCTCCATCGCTATTTGTCAAGCGACCGCCTTCGCCACGAACTCCTTCAGTAACGAGAATACCGCGGACGGATGGAGGCCAAACCATTCCAGTTGGATGGAATTGAACGAATTCCATATCTCTCAGTTCTGCACCAGCCCATAGCGCAAGTGCGTGACCGTCTCCTGTGTATTCCCAAGAGCCAGAGCAAACACTCCAACATCTTGTACTGCCACCTGTGGCAAGAATGACCGATTTTGCTGAGAAGGCGTGGAAGTCACCATCAACTCGAGTATAGGCTACACATCCAGTGACTCGGTCACCTTCTTTCAAGAGATGACGAACAGTGTATTCCATGAAGATATCAATGCCTTCGTGGATACCTCGTTCTTGGAGTGTACGGATGATTTCGAGACCCGTAGCGTCGCCTACGTGAGCAAGACGCGGGAAGGTATGTCCGCCAAAGTTTCGTTGATTGATTAGAAGTTTAGGAGTTCGATCGAATACAGCACCCCATTGTTCAAGTTCGCGAACACGATCTGGTGCTTCCTTTGCATGGAATTCAGCCATGCGCCAGTCAGCAAGCCACTTGCTTCCTTTCATCGTGTCATGGAAATGAACCTTCCAACTATCACGAGGATCTGCATTCTGCAAAGCCGCAGCACAACCACCCTCAGCCATGACGGTGTGAGCTTTTCCAAGAAGGGACTTGGTAATGATAGCGGTCTTTGCACCACTTCGTGCTGCTTCAATCGCAGCTCGAAGACCAGCACCACCTGCTCCAATGACAACAACATCGTATTCGTGTTTGGTATATGTCTCACTCATACTTTCACCTCACCAAAACAAAGGCCATGTCACTGATGTACTCTTCTGCAACGGCGATGGTCCAAAGGTCGCCAAGGAAGACAAAGCCAAGGCTTGTCCAGAACCAGAATCCATGTGAACGGTTGAACACGCTGATTCGCTTGAACAGACGGCCACGCAGAGCAGAAATTCCACTCACCCAACGATCGAGACTGCCACCAGCAAGGTGGCGCAAAGCGTGGCATGAGGTCACATACATCGTGAGCAGAAATGCTTCAGTCGCCATGATGAATGTACCAAAGGAGAATCCCCAACCCGTATCAAAATGCAAGGTGTGTGTAACATCCCACCACTTGATGACGATGATGATCATCGCAGCATAGAGGAAATAGCGGTGAAGATTGTTGAAGATGAACAAACGCTTCTCGCCACCGTATCCGATCTTCTTGTTGATATCGGGCTCATCAACCCAGCAGCCAGTAGGTGACTGGAAGAATGTTCGATAGTAAACACGTCGCATGTAGTAGCATGTTCCACGGAATCCGAATGGAATCCAAAGAACAAGGATGGCGGCATTGACCCAACTCGGATGTTCCCATTCATTGAGACCAAACAAACTCCATTCAAGGATATTAGGTGAGAAGATTGGAGATACAACGGTTGAACCTTCAAGTTTGTAGTGAATGCTCTCTGGGAATAGAATCAATCGCCATGCTGTGTAAATGAGGGCAGCGGTTAGAGCAAGACCCATCCAGAACGGTTGCGCCCACCAATTATCGATTCGGTCAGTACGTCCAAGCCCGTTGATGACGGGAAGTTTGATTCCTTCACCCATAGGTTCACGCCCTCCTCTTTCAGAGGAGATAGTTGTTCCAACAACTTGAGGTCTTTGAGGTTGGCCCTTCTGCCATATGCAGCGTTTGAAAGAAAATGAAATGCAATTCAAACGATTAGACCAATTCGTCCCATCGAACTTCTGCTTCAACCATCTCGATTTCATCGACATCCATCTGTGCTAGTTGCAACTTTCCGGAGAGCTCATCGTTGACAGCATGCCAGTAGGAATAGGCTTCAATAACCCAAATACCCGATTCACGAGTTCCATTACCACTGCCCTTGACACCACCAAACGGAAGGTGGGCTTCAGCACCGGTCGTTGAATTGTTGATACCCGTCATACCTGCCTTGATTCCAGTTTTGAAACGATACGCTTCAAGCCGTTCATTGGTGTAAATAGCTGAAGACAACCCGTAGGGGCTTGCGTTCGCCAAGTGGAGCGCATGATCGAAGTCATCTGCCTTGACCAAGGTGATAGCAGGCCCGAACATTTCCTCGTGGAAGCAACGCATGTCTTCCGTGACGCCAGCATAGACGTGCGGCCACATGAAGACACCCTCTTCAGCAGTTCCAACGAAGCCAGATGGCTTGTTATCCGATGTGATCCGTCCTTGACCGTAGAGTTTCGTTGCTCCATCTTCTTCGCAGATTTGAATAACTTCGAGGAAGTCCTTTGCGTATTTTTCAGAAAGCATCGAACCGTAAAGGACGCCTTCGTGCTCGAGGGAATCGCCGATTCGGGTCGAGTGAACCTTGTCCATCAATTTCGCAACAAATTCGTCGTAAATGTCCTTGTGAATAATCAGATTTCCAAGTGATGTACAACGTTGGCCTGCAGTTCCAAATCCAGCCCAGTATGCGCCTTCGACTGCGTTTTCAAGATTTGCAGAAGGCATGATGACCAATGGATTCTTTCCACCGAGTTCGAGCGAGCAAGAGACCAAGTTTCGCCCACATACTTCACCGATCATCTTTCCAACGGCGGTCGAACCAGTGAAGGAGATCTTGTTGACACGACCTTCGTCAACAGCGTTGATGATGTGTTGACCTGCACCGCTTCCCTTGCCGTGTACGAGGTTGATGACACCGTCAGGTAAACCGGCTTGATGCATGATTCGAGCAAGTGCAAATGAAAGCAATGGAGAGTCTTGAGGCGACTTCCAAACGCATGTGTTTCCACACATGATTGCAGGAATCATCTTCCAGAATGGAACTGCAGATGGGAAGTTGCACGCATTGATAATTCCACAAACACCGAGGGGCCTGCGATAGGTGAACAATTCTTTGTCGGGTAGTTCCGAGTTGACCGTTTGTCCGTAAAGACGTCGCCCTTCGGATTGGAAAAAGAGACATGTGTCAATTGCTTCTTGAATTTCTCCACCACATTCTTTGAGCGTCTTTCCAATTTCACGCGCTTGGAGTCGAACAAGGTCATCTTTGTGTTCCATCAAGAGGCGACCCATGTTACCAATGATTTGACCACGGGTTGGAGCGGGTGTAGCCGACCAAGATGGGAATGCGGCATGAGCAGCATCGAGGGCAGCGCTAACATCGTCTTTCGTCGATAGAGGAAATGCCCCAAGAACATCGCTCAGAAGCGCTGGGTTTCGAGATTCAAAGGTGGCACCATCACTCGATTCAGCCAACTGACCATCGATGATATTGAACCCTTTTACACTGGGGCGATTCTTTGGATTGTTGGCTTCGAGGAACGTTAAACCTGCTTCAAGTACGTGGACCATGATGCAATCGAGTTCGATTCCCTCCATGAAGGCTACGATTCAATCGCATGAGATTCAGACGGGATTTTCATAACTCATGGTTTTAGTACTCTCGGGACTTGGACTTGATATGTCCGGCGAAGATAACGAAGTTTCCTTACGTGTAGCAAAAGCCATCCCTTCCGACGTAGGCCATGGCCGAGCCCGAATTTCTGGTGAACATGGTCTTGACCTCAAACCTGGCGACATCGTCGAAATCAAGGGTGAAAAGCGATCAACAGCAGCCATCTATTGGCGCAGTCGCCCAGAAGACTCAAAGATGGATATTGTCCGAATCGATGGTATAATTCGTAAGAATGCTGGCGTCAGTCTTGGCGATCGAGTCACTATTTCTAAGGCTGAGGCGAAGGAATGTACCAAACTCACTCTCTCTCCTGTCATGGCCAACAAGCAGAAGGTCAAATTTGGCCCAGGCATCGAAGGTTTCGCACGACGAGGCCTTTCAAAGCGACCGGTTATGGCAGGCGATCGCATCTTCATTCCAGGCATGACTTTGTTTGCTGAAGCATTACCTTTTGCTGTCGTTCAGACCACGCCAAAAGGTATCGTCAAAGTTACCAGCGATACGGATATCATCATCAAGGATGAAGCTATTGATGACGAAGATGTTGGTCAATCCGAAGGCATAACCTACGAGGACGTTGGTGGTATTGGGCAACAACTTCAGAAGGTTCGAGAGATGATCGAATTGCCACTCAAACATCCTGAATTGTTCCGACGGCTCGGAATTGACCCTCCAAAAGGAGTTCTCCTTCACGGCCCCCCTGGTACTGGAAAAACCATGATTGCAAAGGCCGTTGCTACCGAAGTCAATGCACATTTCAAATCCATCAATGGGCCTGAAATTATTTCAAAGTATTATGGTGAATCTGAAAAGCAACTCAGAGAGATTTTTGATGAAGCGAGTGAAAAGTCCCCTGCAATCATCTTCATCGACGAGATTGATTCAATTTGTCCAAAGCGCGAGGATGTTAGTGGCGAAGTCGAACGAAGAGTTGTCGCTCAAATGCTGACATTGATGGATGGAATGCAAGGTCGAGACAACGTTGTTGTCATCGGTGCAACCAACCGAAGAGACGCACTTGACCCTGCACTGCGTCGACCAGGTAGATTTGACCGGGAAATCGAGATTGGTGTCCCTGACCGCGAAGGCCGAAAGGAGATTATGGAAGTTCACACACGCCAGATGCCGATTGCAGATGACTTTGAAGTCAACTGGGTGCTTGACAACACCTACGGCTTTGTTGGGGCAGACCTAGCCGCACTTGTCCGTGAAGCGGCTATGAAAGCACTTCGTCGATACCTGCCAGAAATCGACCTCGAAGAGGAAACGATCCCGCCTGAAGTCTTGGAAAAGATGGAGGTCCGCATGGACGATTTCCGATTTGCTATCAAGGACGTGGAGCCATCTGCTCTTCGTGAAATCTATGTCGAAGTCCCAGAGGTTGCTTGGAGCGAAGTCGGTGGGCTGGAGGAAGTCAAAGATCGTTTGAAAGAATCCGTTGAATGGCCACTGACCAAGCCAGAAATCTTCGAGCATTTCAACATCAAGCCGCCGCGAGGTATCGTTCTCTTTGGTGCACCAGGAACTGGAAAAACACTCCTTGCGAAGGCGATTGCAAACGAAGCACAAGCGAACTTCATCTCCATCAAAGGCCCTGAAATGATTTCAAAGTGGGTCGGTGAATCAGAGCGAGGTATACGTGAGATTTTCAAGAAGGCCAAACAATCGTCACCTTCGATTATTTTCCTTGATGAATTTGAGTCCATTGCCAGCATGCGAAACACTTCAAATGGTGAAGGAAGCGATGTCGGCAACCGAGTTGTCAACCAACTACTCGCAAGTATGGATGGGGTCGAATCACTTGATGGCGTCATCGTAGTTGCTGCTACTAATCGTCCGGAGATGATCGACCCTGCGCTCTTGCGAAGTGGTCGATTTGAGCGTGTTCTTCACGTTCCTCCCCCAGATACAGCAGCACGAGAAGCGATTTTCGAGATTCACTCAAGCGGTATGCCGCTTTCTAAGTTCTCGATTAAGGACATTCTCTCGAATATGGACGGATTCACAGGAGCTGATATCGAAGCTGTCTGCAGAGAGGCTGCGCTCATCGCTATGCGTGGAGGCAAAAAGAAGGTCACGAAGAAGCACTTTGATGAAGCCGTAACACGCGTTCGACCGACGGTTACACCTGAAATGCTCGAGTACTATCAGAAGATGGAAACACGATTGACTTCAGGGCTATCTAACATCAAGCGAACACGCGACTATGGTTTCGGCATGGAAACCATGTGAGCACGGAAACGGTCAAGTCCTTTCGTCGTTGACCAATCCGTAAGGCGAGCCGTATGTCATCTAGTTTCGGACAAGAAATGCTTGGACGTATAGTCCAAGATAAGAAAGGAAAAGAGCTGGGGAAGCTCACCGATCTTGTCGTCGATATCTCCAACGGAGAGATTTCCGAGCTTCTTATCAAATGTTCAGAACATATTGATGCTAATCGTTTACCCTTTCCCATCAAAGACGGTGCAGTAGCAATTCCCTCAACGGAAGTATCCTCATTTGGGAATGTGATTATGCTCAAAATCTGATGAGCATTTTCGCAACAGAGTTGGACAACCTTCTAAACCGATGTGAAACCGTGTATGTATGAACGGTGTACTAAGGGGGTGTGGAAATGGCGGCCGAACGGAGCAGGAATCTCAAGCGAATTGGACTCCAATTGGCATTTTGGGCTGTTCTTGGGATTCTTCTTCTCACCATCCTTCAGAATTTCATCAACATTAGTCAAACCAATCAATTGTCAGCATATGATGATGACTGGAACGATATGTCTGCATTTCGGGAAGATATCAATTCTATGGGCGTCGAAACCAAATCATTGGTGAGCAGTCCTCTTCTTCTTGCAGATATTGAAGATCCTCGTAACACCACTTTCATCATCGCTGGAGTTGAACGAGACACGCTCTCTTTCCCGCAGTTCGATGAAGATGGATTCATTACGATTGCAACTGAGGACGGATACTCTCCTTCAGAGGTCGATGCAATCGTCGAATTCGTTGATAGTGGTGGAACAGTAATCGTTCTCGAGGACTTTGGCTATGCAGGAAGCATCGGTGAGGCGTATGGAGTTCGATACTCAGGATACCAGTTGTACGATACAAATTATGTTGCTGAACTCGATAAAAACTACATCTGGATGTGCGTACAAGCAAGTCCATGCGGTATGAATGGAACCGAACTTGATCCTTCGACAATCGAAGAACACGAACGCTGGTCATCTGAAGTAGGAGCACATCCGTGTTCAGAACTTGATGGCCAAGCGATGACCATAGAGGAAGCGGGTGTTTGTTCTCACCATTGGGTCAAGAGCGCTGGTGCCCTTGGCCGAATCGAATACAATGCCACCTACACAATGTTACTCAACAATGTCACAGGCCTTGAAATCACTCCCGGTGTTCGTGGCGCTCTCAAGGATGTAAATGTCCGCGCTATAACGAGCAATCAAGCAACAGTTGATGTGAATGGTGACGGAGAGTTTTGGGTCAGTAATGAACAAACAAGTGAGACTCCGGATCTTTGGGGGCAGTTCAATCTCTCGATCGAAGCATGTGCTTCAACCAATTGCGACCCTGATGAGGGAGGGAGAGTATTTTTCATTGCGGATGGAAGTGCACTCATCAATGCAATATACGATTATGAAGGATTCAATGCTGGTGAATACGGTGAAACAGAGACCTTCATTCCAGCGAATGACAATCGCAAATGGGTACTCGATGTTATTGCTGAATCACTGATGAGCACACTGGAGGGCGAAGAAGGGGAGCCTGCAGAAAACGCATTGGTTATTTTCGATGAGAGCCGTCATCCACAAAACGCCCTTCTCGCAGATTCTTACAACACCGTTTACTTCCTCTTGGTATACTTCACTGGTGAAGGGCTTGCTATGCTTGCCCTTTTCGTTGTTCTTTTCATCACGTTTGAGGCAGTTCTTCTCAAGAAGAAGGACCCAGAACCATGGCGGCATGTGTTCAGTATCATCTACTATGGTTTTGGCGATGCAAATCGCTACACGTATTATGCGAAAACGGAAAAAATACGGCAGGTATTCTTATCCAAAGTTCGTAATCAAAATGGCTTAACGGTCGAGGAATTCCACGCCATGTCGGCAAAGGAACTTGTCGGCCTTATCCAAGATCCTGTATTAGCTAAGTTTGCTATTGAGCCAGGAAAATATTCTCTTGAACAGTCGGTTGCTTTGGTCAAACGAATCAAAGCTTGGGGGCGAAGGTGAGTACTATGTGGACACGTAAAGCATCCTTCACCTTCACCGGAGGTATCACTCTCATTCTCATCGGAATGATGATCACCAACAATCAAATGATGATTCTTGGTTTGACGTTCATCACCTTCATCGTCGTTAATTCATGGGTTTCAGGACATGGTGATATTGAGGTACAACGTACATTATCTGCCGATAATCTGTACAAAGGTGATGATTTGTACGTTGAATTGCTTGTCACCAACCGTTCAAATCGTCGAACACAACTTTTGGATGTTTACGACAACATTCCGCACGAGATGAAACTACGAAGTGGTTTGAATCAAATGCGTCTCAATCTACGACCGGGCGAAAGTGCTCGAATTCGCTACGTCCTTCGTTGCCCACTACGTGGACATTATTCGATTGGCCCTGTATCACTAAGAGTTCGTAATACCTTCAATTTGGGCGTTGAAGACATGTATGTTGACCACCACTCAGATATTGTCATCTTCCCTCAAATCAAAGAAGTTGAGGAAGCCTTCCTTCGTTCACGTACACCGAAAATGTATACTGGAGCGACTACACTTCGAACTCCAGGTCAAGGTTCAGAATTCTATTCTCTCAGAGAATATGTTCCAGGTGATCCGTTCAAGAACATCAATTGGAAGGCTTTCGCACGAACTGGAGATCTGATGGTCAATGAGAAATGTCGTGATGCGGTTACGGATTTGTACATTCTTCTCGATTCAAGAGATGTCTCTAGAATTGGGACCGTTCTAAAGAATCCACTTGAAATGGGAACCGTAAGTGCTGCAAGTCTTGCAGCATTCTTCCTCAAACGAAGAGACAGTGTCGCACTCGGAATTTACGGTGATGGGCTTGCATATCTCCCTCCTGATACTGGTGATAAGCAGTACTTCAAGATTCTAAGTTCTCTTGCTGGTGTAAAACCTGAGGGAAGCATGCCACTCCAAGCGGTCACCAATTCACTCAGTGGGCGATTTAGTCGAGGTAGTCCTGTATTCGTCATCTCATCTTGCGAGGGAGATGGAACCGTTCCTGCAGCTGTTCGGGACCTTGTTGGACGTGGTCACGAAGTAACCGTTCTTTCTCCATCCAGTATCGACTTTGAACGGCTTGTTTCTCGTATTCCACGAATGTCCTATGAAGTTCTCAAGTTGGAACGACAGAATCGATTAACTACACTTGCTGGCTCAGGTGCTCAAGTAATCGATTGGATGCCAGACATGGATTTGTCTCAGGCAATTATGCAGGTGAGGGGGTATTAGATGGCAGGCGAAGTCGACCCACAGAGCGATGTTTCCTTGATGGGAGGTCGTGCACGAACGCTTCATCTCAAAACATTGCGTAAGCAATGGCAAATCATTACACTTCAGATCATTTCGACCATCGCTCTTGTGTGGATGTATCTTGAAGTGGTTTCCACATACGTCGTCAACAGTATCGATCATACTATGTTGTTTGAATCGCTTGAATCACTCGTCGGTGAAGTGCCTCTTGGAGACTGGCTGATCGGATCTGGACGTACTGGTCTTTCACGTTTCTATGTTCCAATCATACTTGGATTGGCTCTCGGCGGTTCTATGGCGCTCATGGCTTTCCAATCACCTCGTGTTCAACAGCGTATCAAACTTGGATTCATCATTACACTCATGGTCCTTCTCATCGGCCGTCTTGTACTTACTTGGATTCCTTCGATGATCTTCTCATTGGACCTTCGTCCACCATCTGAAAGCGAACTGAAAACATTGGAATGGCCTCTTCTGATGATTCTTTCATTGGTTATTCTCTTCATCTATCTTCTACCAGTTATCATGGGTACACGAGGAATTTGGGGCCTTTCACGGCGCTCAATCGGTTGGGCTATTGGATTCACCTTGCTCTTTTTGGGTATTCATGCAATCCTCACATTCCCACTCATCAAATCACAACTTGGTGATTGGGGTTCAAACCTCATCTCTTTGGAATCACAAGTAAGTGATCCGACGGTTGGCATATTTGGCTTTGATTTGGTAACTCCTGAACAGCTTTCACTTATTCTCATTGCAGTTCTAATCATGGTGTTCCAGGAATCCGGTTTCGGCGTAATCCGGTATCTTGAGTATGCTTATCGCCTCCCTGAATCATGCAAGCGAGATCCAGAATACGTTCGTCAGATGGACAACGTTCTCAATGGCCATCTACGTCATACTGCTGGTTTCCTTACCGTTACTGGTCTTGCTACGATGGTAGCCTTAGGATTCCACAGTGTTCTTCTTGAAGTGGTTCGAACTTCAACTGGAAGCCAATGGGCAGCACAAGTATCCGAATCAATCGAACTATCTCTGACCTACGGGTTGGTCATTTCAGCTCTTCTGTTCTTGTGCTTAGTTGCTCTTCTAAGATTCGTTGTTCCATGGCAGCGAGTATGGGGTCTCATCGAATCGATGATGAACAACACGCCCGAACCAGTCAAGGAGAAGGAATACTGATCAATTCCGAATTCGCCATGATTGAATGATTCGTCCAATAAATTCATTCAAAATTAGCATAATCAATGCTAAGCCAATTGAGGCGAGCCACTGATACCAAACAACGTCGATGGACGACCACAAGAATTGGTTTAGAAACACAAAACTTACGACAGATACAAGGAAGATTAGTTTCTCAAACATCATTGGATAAGACGTACCTTTTGACTCATTACGCAAAAGAAGCGTTTCAACCATCTGTTCACCTCAGAAATCCAATTCAGAGAGTTGATCATGCAAAGCATCGAGCCGAGGGTCTTGCTTCGACTCTTTAACTTCGGGCGAACGTAATTGACGTTCTGCATCCAGTCGGGCTAACTCGGCTTCAAGATCAGCACGATCCTCTTGGATGGGTACGGATTGCATCTCTTCATTGGCTGTTTCCGTTGCTTCAGAATCGACAGGTGCGGGCATCTCTTCCCATTCGTCCGTCAGTTCAACAACCACTGGTTCAGAATCCAGTGAAACACTTTCCTCAACGACCAAAGTCGGTTGAATATTTTCCATCATATCGTTCATCACTGGTGTGCGCTGCCCAACAGGAATCGCCGTTCGCTCGAATGGTAGGAATCCATCTCGCTGGAAGTCCCACATGGCTCCACGTGGCACGCCTTTTGTTAATCCGGAAGCATCGATTTGAGTCAATAACTCCTCAAGAACCTGTGCGGTTTGTTCAAGCGCAATCGCTTCACCAGCGTCACGTTGATCAGCCTCAAGATAGATGTCATCAAGAGCAACACGAATCAATCGTCGTGTTTCAACAGCAACGCTCGGTAGAGCCTCAGGGCGCATGCAGTTCATTCGCAATGCTTCTATTTCTTCGGGTGGAGCACCAAGGTTTCCTAATTGATCGAGGACATTTCGCATACGTCTTAGCATAGTGATTGACCGGTCATAATCCTCGAGTATTCCTTCCAAATCAAGAATTAGATGTCCAACGGTTTCTCCGAGTTGATTTTCGAGACGTTGTTGAACCGACCATCGTGCTAATCCGCGTACAGCCCCTGCAGTTTGTGGAACTTGGCGCTCAAGGAGCGTCATGACTTCACTGCTCAGCAAGTGTCGTGGTGTTGCAGCGATGTGATCGACTGTGGACTGAACCACTTGCAATGCACGCTCGACCGCACGATCGAGGAGAACCACAGAATATCCCAGGGTGCGGGCATGTTCAAGGCGTTCCAAAACAGGACCAAGACCACGGAAGGTTGAATCATCGTTAAGCAAGGCTTGGGCGAGTGGTTCCTCAGAGAGTCGTGCACGCAGGCGTTCAGCCTCTGCGATATCGGCCACTGCTTCTTCATGTGCTTCAGTGATGGCTTCAGCACGTGCGATCAAGCCTGAAAGTTCGGTTTCGGCATTTCCTCGACGTGCACCGAGATTACCAAGTTCAGTCAACAATTCCTTTCGCTCACCCATGAGTTCACGCATTTCGGAGTGGAGTTGCATTCGCCGAGCCTCATCTTCTGCAAGGCGTTGATGTTCTTCTTCTGCACGTCGCCGACTTGATAGCGTTTCTGCTTCGATCTGATCCAATCGTGCTTGAGCAGCACGAATCTTTTCTTCGGAAGCATTGCTCTTTGTTTGAGCGCTTGCTTGACGTTCACGAAGAGTAGAAACCTGTTCTTCTAGAGAACGTAATCGTCGCTCTTCAAGTTCGGTTTGTTCACGAATTGACGATAATTTCTGAGCGTTTGATTCCAAATCAGCCCGAGTGTTCGCCTCTTGATTGGAGAGAGTTTCAATTTCATCACGGAGAGCAGCACTGCTCTCTGTATCGCCAAGGGCCTTGGCCAATTCAGCAGCCCTCTCACTTAGTTGATGTTCAAGTTCACTGACTCTTCGGAGAAGACGATCTGCGCGTTCTTCAGCTTGTTCCATACTGGCTCTTGATTCTGAAACGGTAACTTGTACTCGATTCAGTTCATCGTTCTTTGATTGAATCGTATTTGTTTGCTCACCGGAGGATTGCTTGATTTCATCGAGACGAACCAAGGCTTCAGTGCGTTCTTTCTCAGCATCTTGTAGTTGAGTTGTCAAACTCGCATTGCTCCGCATCAATGAATCTGCTCGCTGTTCGGATTCTTCGAGTCTTCGACGTAAGCCAGCATCAACACCTGCGAGTGGAGCAGCAGTTGGCAATGACTGAGCAGTTTCTTGTCCACCAACATGGATGCTCAGTTTCGAACGAATAACTCGAACATCATCGAGTCCGATCTCAAAGCCATACATGTTCATCAACCGGTGCATCATTGAATCACGACGCTTCTCAGAACGTGTACGTACTGTTGAAAGGGATTCAACAAATTGTTTCAGTGTAAATTCGGAGACATCACCTGTTGAGGCTGAAACCATTGTTCCAGATGCGAGACGATGCAGTTTCAATATACGCTTGCTCTCGGTCAATCCTAGCATTGCATCATCAAATGATTGACCATTGGCTGCCATTGCAACTGGGAGGCCATTATTGAGGGCAAGGGAAACTGATTTACCACTTACACCAGCTTTGAGATGGCCTGTTACGCGCTCTTCAAGAGCAGCGGAGAGCATCGATACAACAGCATCAGAACCGCCTTTTCCTTCACGAAGAACGAATCCATCGGGGAGAGAAGCAGAACCTTCGGCATAGGTGCCTATTTCACCATCAAGTTTGGCTGCAATATCGGTCAGCAAGCGTGCATGATTTGCATCAAGTTCCGTCCATATGGCAAGAACGATGCTACTGCTCGATGCGAGGAGTAGCGAAGCATCGCCCATATTCAGAGATGCGTAACCGTTTCCGTCTCCACCAAGTTTTGTTTGTTGAGTATTCATAGCATCGGACAGAGAAGCAACGGTTGCTGAGAGTTCCTCCGCCTTTCCAGGCAAATCACCCATACTGTCTATGATGATTCCTTGATCTGCTGCTAGGGCGCCTCGAACATGGTCATAATCTGAAAGTGCTTGCAAAACAGCAGAAATGTTTCGAGCAAAGAGACGATCTGTGAGTGTATCACTAGCGCCAAGACCTTGTGTATCTGCTTGGAATTCAAATGCCTCTGGTAGGAGAGAGGCGATTTCTGCAAGTCCATGCATGGAACACGTTGAGGCGACCAATCGGTGCTGATTCTTCTCCGCTTCTTCAAGCGCTGAGCGTGCATCTGCTCCGCCAAGGAGTTTTGTTGCACTAGAACCTTCACAAATCCATCCAACGATACGTCCTGCACGTACCAATCGATGCCCAAACGGTGTTTTCCGTCGACCAACCCAGGTCGTAATGAATCCATGTTCGAAGGGTTGGATAGTTCCAGAGGAAACATCTATTTCATCATCAAATCGTTCAATATGCGGTAAATCAAACATCATATCATCTCAGGTTGTTTTGAATTCCATTCCTGTCGCAAGCGTTCAAGCTCGTATCGCCACACGCCTTTTTTGCCATCCTTTCCAGAGAGATGGACAAACAGGTTGTTGTCAAAGTGGTCGTAAAGGGTTAGTCTTCGCCCTTCGCTCCAAACTTCGAATAGAGATCCAAGTCCAAGTCGTTCAGCAATCGAGCAATATTCTGCCCATTCGCGTCTCTGTTCTTCAGCAGACTCAGGCCATTTTTTGGTGGTTTTAACGGCACTGCCGAACTGATCTATCAAGCGAACATGGTTAACACCACCAAGTTCGCAAAGTTGAGAAAACAACTTGTCCAGCATACTAGCCCAAACCTCTTCACAGCAACGTTCCATTCAAGAACTTTGCCGAAACTCTTCCCCCGTAGGGGGATTTGGCAACTAAAATCAAAATTCCAACTGCAAATTTTCAAAATGGTGGGCGCGGATAGAACGGAACTGTATCTTTTCCGCGTATTTGAGCGATTAAAAAATTGAATTTAGTATGAATTATTCAATTGAAAATTTAAAAAACCAATTGATATTTTGATATTGAAAAAACCTCCATCGGAGGCGTTTAATGGAGGTGATGCAACCATTCGCCATGGCCGAGTCAAAACAGAGTCCATTCCAGGCACCAGCTTGTGATGTCTGTGGAAAGGACGCTGTTGTCGAACAGGCCTATTCTGGGCGTATCTTGTGCGGATATCATCTTGAGAAGTCAATTCGAAAGAAGGTGAGTAAGGAATTGCGCAAGCAATTGTATCTTGATAAATCCAAACCGACTACGGTCTTCGTTGCGATCTCTGGTGGGAAAGATTCAGCCGTCCTCTTGACGCTTCTCGTCGAGTTGATCGGAATGCGTCGAGACGTTCGTATTGTTGCGGGTTGCGTCGATGAAGGAATCGATGGATATCGTCCACCATCGCTTCAATGTGCAATCGATCTTTGTGAAACACTAGGCGTTGAATTCATTTCGACCAGTTACGAGAACCTCGGATTTCATCAGATGGATGAAGTTGTAAAGCGTTTACCGATGATATCTGAAACCAAGGAAGGAGTATCGACCATTCCTTGTTCTTATTGCGGCGTTTTCCGAAGACAAGGTATCAATGCCTTGGCAAAACAGGTCGATGCCGATGTTGTTGCACTTGGCCATAACTTGGATGATATGGCTCAAACCGTTCTCATGAATATGACGAATGGAGATATTGATAGAACCTTGCGTCTTGCACCTCACACGGATACACCAGTCGATGGATTACCACCGAGAATAGTTCCACTACGTTGGATTCCAGAACAAGAAATCCATTTGCTTGCTATGCATAAACAACTACCTCTTCACCATGAAGAATGTCCATACGCGCAAGGTGCACTTCGATGGCGCTACCGGGATATCGTTGCACAACTAGAGCAGGATGCTCCAGGGACACGTCATAGTTTGGTTCGAATGTCGGACAATATCAAGCATGTTGCCCGTCGAGTTGAACCTCCTGTCCAATCGCACCCAACCAAATGTCAACGATGTGGTTCGCCTACTTCAGGAGCTACATGCAAAGCATGCGATATGCGTGATCTTCTCGATATAGATCTAGAGTAGATTGTGAATCAATTCATCCAAATCTTGTGGACGTTGGCAATAATGGCAACGTAGAGTCAATGGATCGGTTTTTGCGACCCTCAATCGATGCGGTAATGGTTCGCGTAGATTTTGAGTAATACAATTTGAGAAAGTGCAACGAACAACATTTCGCACTTCTTCACCGAGGTTGACATTCAACTTTTCTGCAACCGAATAAGCACGAATAATGGCAATGCTTGAATCAGGAGCAACCAACGCTAGACGATCCAGTTCGAATTGGTTCAATTCACGATCTTCAACTTTGATGATATCTTTCGCTCCCATTTTCTTTGAAGGAACATTCATCACCAATGAGACTGGAACGGATGTATCTCCTGAGAGATTGAGCAATTCAAGCACTTTGAGGGCTTGACCAGATGGAATATGATCGATTACTGTACCGTTTTTGATAGCGGTAACTCTTCGCATATTGTGCTCTTCAGACATCAGGCATCACCTCCGCCGATTTCAGCAGGAACTTCGATACCAAGCAATCTACATAGCAAAGCCATACGGGCGACAACGCCGTTGAAGGCTTGCTCAAAGTATCGAGCATGACGGGTTTTATCGACACTGGGATGGATTTCATCGACACGTGGAAGTGGATGCATAATCACCATCTCTGATTTAGTATTGTCAAGATCTCGTGCATGAAGTTTGTAGGCTCCAGCGACCTTGGCGTATTCATCTTCATCAGCAAAACGTTCTTTCTGGATTCGGGTCATGTAAACGACATCTGCTTGGTTGATGTTACCAAGAAGGTCCTCTGTTTCAGTTACATCCGCACCATGTTCGCGTAGATCTTCAACAATTTCTGTAGGCATTCGCAACAAGTCGGGAGATGCAAAAATCAAGCGGCATCCAAATCGAACCAATGCATGAGAAAGGCTGTGGACAGTTCGTCCATAGCGTAAATCACCTGCAAGAATTACGGTTAGTCCTTCGAGTGTACCATGCGACTGTTGAATGGTAAACAGATCAAGCATGGTTTGTGTTGGGTGATGGCCTGCACCATCGCCACCGTTGAGGATAGGAACTCTGGCAGCATCTTGAGCATAGCGTGCTGCACCTTGACGCGGATGACGCATAGCGATGATGTCGGTGTAACCATCAACCATCTGAATGGTATCGAATAATGTCTCGCCTTTTACAACGGAGGAGGTCTTCACATCACCAAGATTGACAACATCTCCTCCAAGTCGCTTCATAGCAGTCTCAAATGACATTCGAGTCCGAGTGCTTGGTTCGAAGAACAGATTGCCCAGAATCTTACCTTGCAAAAGCGGGAGATATGTTTCACCCCGAGCAACAGGAAGCAGTCGTTCAGCATCAGCAAGAATGCTGTGTATGTCTTCGTTGGTCAAATCGTCCATCGTGATTAGTCCTTCCATAGGATGCCCCCTTCTTCATCAACCATCCAAGCACACCCTTGAACATTGTTGCCAAACAGTATGCAAAGAGTCGGTGGTTTCATCATCAAAACCATTCTGGTTCAATCATGCTCTGGGGGGATATAGATGAGGCGATTAAAGCTGAACGTCTTCTTCGCATCCAGAGAATCGAGCGATTGAGTACCATATGTGCACTCTTTTGTCTAAGTGGAGCAGTTTGGTTGGCATGGCCAGTTCTCAAGGATGCGTTTGTTGGTGATGCAAGCCTGCTAACCGGTCTTGGAATGCCGGTCCTCGTCCTCGTGTGGGGAATTGTAATCCAAGATTTGATTCTTGATGATCCACGTGCTCGAACACGAATAGGTGCTGCATCGAGCGTTATTTGGCCAGTGTTGCTGATGTTTGCACTACGCGCTTATTCGTCAAGTACGGTCGATATAATCGCCACAGTTATCTTCATTGGATTAGGTTATACAATGTACCAATCATCTGCTAACATCCTTCGCGGCGGTATCGACGTGATGCGTTTCAGGGCGATGATGACCGGAATTGGTGCTTTAACGGTGCTTGGAATGCTCGTCGGTGATCGAGCAGGTGAAACCTGGATTGTCGAGACAGAGGATTGGACCCATCCCATCTTGAGTGCAGTGATTCTCGTTCATGTCGCATATCTGTGGATTGCAGGAGATGATATGCGTGAAGAGAGAAAGGCGTTCCGTAAGGAACTCGATTCAATTGAAAACCGTCTCTTAGTTCTACGTTCTCAAGGTGCTGCAGTCGATCAGGCCAGCAGTCTTGTCATGACGGCCAAAGAAGAAGGCCACATCGATCCTTCTTTCGGAATGCGTCTTCTTCTAGAGGCTGCTGAAGACATCGAGCGCTCACTTTCACTAGCAACGGATGTCGATGTTGTACGAAATGAAGCCCTTATTGTGATTCAACATGCTGAAGAATTGGCTCCGCTGGCAAAGCGACCACGTAAATCCTACGAGATGGGTGAGCGAGAGGTAACTCTTGGTTCTCTGCGAGAAGCGGAAGGATTGTTTCGTCAAGCAAAACGTCGAGCCCAAGAGATCGTCACATGGTGGGCGCAGGCTGAAGAGTCCATTCGAACCGCTGAGGAATTACTTACAGGCCAATCGGGTGCAACCATTGACAATTTGAGACAACTCATTCGTGATGCAAAGAAGCAACTCGATCGTGAAGCGCCAAAGAAGGCTTTCGAATTAGCATGTGTCATTCCAATACAACTTCAGGCCGATGGCGATGCTCGAGAACGTGCAGTTGAAGTCTTGAGCGATGCAGCAAAGGCCCTAAAAGCTGCAGATGGCTTTGATACTTCGGAACTTGAACAACGTCTCGACCAAGCAGAATCAGCACTTGAAGCAGGTGATACGGGCCAATCCATTGGTCTAGCAGAAGGTGTCATCCGTGTGATTCAGATTGAGCGTGAAGCCATGGACAGTGTTCGTCGTGCTCTTCGCCAACGAAAGAAAATCACGGAAAGATTCGAAAGTTTCGCTGACGCTGAGGAATGGATGAATCGCTTCAAACAAGTGCAAAAGGCAGCCGATGAGCGACAATGGAGTCATGCTGCTACGCTCCTTGAGCGCCTGACTATCGATCTCGATGCACTTGGAAATGAACAAGGCGAGGCTCAAAATCTCCTTGATTTCGTTCGTCAGGAATGGAAGGTATTGAGAAATCAATGCAATGCTTCGAGCATATCAGTTACCGATGAGGATATGAAGAAGACCGAGGCTGCGATCTCACTTGCAGAAGAGCGTTTGAACGGAGGGCAGGTCGAAGCCGCTCTCGAACAACTCGGTCAAGCAGATGCTTCTATGGAGCGATTGCGAAGACGTGTATGATCACACCAATCCTCTTTGAATCAAATCATTGAAGTTTATACCGCTTGGTAATCCAAGATCAACTGGCATACCCGCAATCGTGGTAATGATTCCGTAAAGGTGGAGATAAAGGCCATGAGGTGGTTGGTTTTCACCATTGTAAGGAATCTTCTTCCACATATTAGATTTCATGTAATGATTCGAAACCGATTGGTCCTTTGAATGAACGATCCACGCGTTAGCTCTTCCAGCATGCTTCCGAGCATTTCTTGACCCAAGACGTGGTGAAACATGGACGGTATGAAGGATTGGCCAATCTCGCATCCAATCGCCTGCAGAATCGATCAACATGGTCATCTTTGTTGGTTCGGTTGCCATGGCATCAATAAGGCCCAATTCGTTGAGAATTCGAAGCAAGGACCGGACATGTGGGTGACGAGGTTCTATTTTCCTCAAGTCGCGTGCAATCCGAACCGCGGTGTTTGGCCGATTAGCATCAAGATTCAGTAACGCTACAACCACTCTACCCTGTGACCATTTTGTAGTTGGTAATTCAGCATGATCTTCATGTTTTTCCATGAAGGATTCAAGCATCGATAAGGCCTCTTCACTACGTCCATCCAAACGCATACGGGCACAATCTCCGAGCAACATGAGGCGATCAGCAGATTTGTTTCGATATTTTGTATTTCCACGTGGCTTCCCTTCAGCAGTACGTTTCAACAGATCGATGTTCCTACGCATTAAGGGATCAATACTCAGAACAGGCTGAGATGCACTTGGAATGCTTCGTTTTGAATCGATGACTGCTGCAAACCATTGCAACCTTGCCGCTTCGATGTCACTCTTATTGAGAAGCGCTAGTCGAGGTGCTGCTTCAGGTAAATCACGCTGGCATAAACTTGCAGCAGCGAGAATCAACCTAGCCACTTGTGCATCTCGGCCAGTTTGCAAAGCCAATAATGAAACCGCATTCTCTTCGGCTTCTTCCCATCGATTCAATCCTGCATAGAGTTGCATCTTTGCACCGGTTTGGCGGAGTAGGTCAAGTCCTTGTGTTGATGATTCAGTAGGATTCAGAATTTCATCATAGTATTCGATGGCTTTCGTCCAACGATCTTTGGCGATAAGTTCCGTAAACGGTCGTTGCTTGAGATAGATCATATTCTCCATCTTTGTTAGCATTTGACGTTGTTCACTGATACTTGCATCAAAGGTGATATCGTCGAGTTTTGAACCGACTTGGAGCGAAGTCAACCAAATTAGAAGGAAGCAAATCTGACCTCCAGAAGCAAGCATCCAGGTCAATTCTTCCATTGCATCTTTCTCAACATACGCACAAAGTGTTCCCTCCCAATCACCGCAGGAAGCACCTTGAGGAAGGAAACTTGAATCCCAGAATGTGATCATAGCGAGAGCCAATAGAAGCATTGATTGTCCCGCGAATCCAGTGAAACAGAAGTTCAGAACCTTTGCTTGTTGACTTCGTTCTGCTCTCAACAAACGGCTATCAGCAAGCCGAATACCGCCACGGCCTGAAACATCTTGAACATCTAGGAAAAGAATTCTTGCAACTTCGTAAACGAACAAGAACCCAACCAATGCAACGTTGAGTAGCAAGAAGAGAAGAATCGAAGTGACCAATGGAACACGTAAGCCAGGGTCAGGAATATTTGAGAATAATTCGATTAAGAAGAAACCAAGCATACCTCCTTCTTCCATTATGGTTGCTTGTTCTCGATATTCAGGGAGTTCAATGACTCGTTCCGAGTGTGTGAACAATTCCGGAGCGACGATGATTGCAATTAGGGACAACAGTGTATTGATGGCAACAACAGGCATTGCCAAAGTGTTGAGATGAACAATTCGAGCGATCACTTGTTGTCTTGCATTCGGTGTATGGTTGTGAAACGGTGAAGCATTTCCTTTAGCGATCTGTGCTGATGATTGACGCAGTGCCTGCCATGATGTGCCCATGACACGGCCATAGGCGACTATTGAGGGCGAAAATGCAAGCAATAGGGAGGCACTCAATCGATGGGTAAAGGCAACGTCCCAAGAACCTAGAATCGAATAAAACAACCCAACACCGATGAACCAGAAGACGGTAAGTGCGATGTAGCCCGTGTTTCTTGCACTACTAGACTCTTGCAACTTCGCTTTTCCATGGCCAATCGGTTTTATGATTTGAGCTCCGAGCGATGATCCAGATGAAATCACAGCAGGGAGAATAATGAGAATCAATGCGAGTGAGATGTTTGGTGCATGGAATCCATCGCTCCATCCTTGAGCGTAAATGATGTATTCAAAGAATAGCAGCAAGGCTCCTGTCAGTGCAAAGAGGTAAGTGGCAACACCAAAACGCATACCACGACTACGAAGCAAATCACGAGCTTCGCTGAACGATTCTGTCACAGTATGAACTTCGTATCGCTTTGGCCCCGTCTCAAAGGCAACTTGCAATCCACGCAATTGTCTTGGAACAACGGTTCGCCAGAACAAGAGCGCAATAGAAGCTGCGAGAATGAGGGGAAGGATGGCAATTGAGGCAAAGCCATCAACAATAACCGGTCCACTCATGCTTTCCCCACGCCCCGCTTACTTTTATGCAGTGCGAATCAATGTAGCCAACGACTTTACTTTTCCTTGCTAACCGGAACCAAACCAGGTTCGGTAATTTTGTCTTCAATCTCCTTCTTGAGGTCTTGGATGAATTGGTCAACAGGGATATCCGCGACTTGATCACCAGTTCGGGAACGTAAAGAGACACAGTTGTTGTTCATTTCACCATCTCCAAGGATCATCAAGTAAGCAGGTCGCATTTTACGATGGGTTCGAATCTTCTTACCAATCGTATCATCACCATCATCGATTTTGACTCTCACACCATGTTCTTGCAATTGTTGAGCAACTTGTGAAGCGTACTGCTTGTGTTTTTCTGATATTGTTAGGATATGGACTTGCGTTGGTGACAACCATGTTGGGAACTTACCGGCAAAATGTTCGATAAGAACGCCACAGAAACGCTCCATTGAGCCAAATGGTGCCCGATGAATCATTACAGGTCGATGGTTCTCTCCATCGCTTCCCTTATACCACAAATCGAATCGTTCTGGAAGATTGTAATCAACTTGAACGGTTCCAAGTTGCCACTCTCGTCCGATAACATCTTTGACAACGAAGTCAATTTTAGGCCCATAGAAGGCCGCTTCTCCTTCTTCTTCAGACCAATTGACACCAAGTTTAGCAGCAGCTGAGCGACATGCCTCTTCAGCAAGGTCCCATCGTTCAGATTCTCCTACATACTTGTCTGCGTTTGGATCTCGCAATCCTACGCGAACACGGTAATCGTGCATGCCAAGAACATCAAAGATGGTCTGAACCAATTCAATGCATCCCATGACCTCATCAGCGATTTGGTCCTCAGTGACGAACAGATGGGCATCGTCTTGCGTAAATCCACGGACTCGTGTCATACCTGATATTTCACCGGATTGTTCCCAACGATATACGGTTCCAAATTCTGCTAATCGAAGCGGAAGATCTCGATACGAGCGTGCCTGAGATGCATAGATTTTGACGTGATGCGGACAGTTCATCGGTTTGAGCATGTATCCCTCGATGTCACCAGTGCTCATCATGTTGGATAATTCCGAGCAAGAGCACCCTTCATCGGCCAATTTCTTCATCAAATCCCGTTCCACAAGTGGTGGGTATTGACTGTCTTGGTAATACGGAAAGTGTCCAGAGGTACGGTATAAATCGAGTTTACCAATATGTGGAGTAAAGACTTGATCGTAGCCTTGTCGGCGTAAATGATGCGAGATAAAATCCTGTAATTGTTGACGAACAATAGCGCCACGAGGCGTCCAAAGGATGAGGCCTTGTCCAACTTCTTCATCAACATGGAACAGTTGCAAATCCTTGCCAAGTTTTCGATGGTCGCGAAGTTTAGCTTGCTGCATACGATTTAAAGTCGCTTTCAAGGCTTCTTTAGTAGGCTCGACAATACCATAGATTCGTACCAATTGTTCACGAGATTGATCGCCTCGCCAATAAGCAGATGAAACGGATGTAAGTCGACTAAACATCAATTTCGCAGTACTTGGAACGTGAGGCCCAAGGCATAGGTCGTACCACTCGCCTTGTTTGTAAATCGTTGAACCATCCCCATCCTCCAACTTGTCATCAATGATTTCGATCTTGTAAGGATTGGATGTGAAGTGGTCACGTAGATCTTGCTCATCCAATTCAACACGCTCAACTTTCAGATTACGTCGAGCGAGTTCATGCATTTTCTTCTCGATTGGTTTGAGATCGCTTTCACCGATCGGTTCCATCGCAAAATCGTAGTAGAAGCCTCGGTCGATAGCAGGACCAATCGTTGGCTTTGCATCGGGATAAAGTTCCATGACGGCTTGAGCAAGAAGGTGAGCAGCACTGTGACGGAGGATATGAATCCCTTCATCGCTATCTGCAAGGATGCCTTCGAGGTTACAATCATCGGTTAGTGATGTGGAGAGATCACGCTCAACATCGTTGATACGTGCGGCAAGACATCCGTGTTTCTTACCAAGAGCATCGATCACGACTTCGCCAGCGGTTACGCCTGCAGCATATTCGTTGACTGTTCCATCAGGAAGTGTAACGTTGACCATCGCCATGGGGACGCCTCTTGACAACGCCTCGACGGTCCTATTCATCAATGCGACGCTTGAAATTACCAATCAACGATGATGTCATCATCTAAATCTTGACTCGGCTTGTCAAGAATGACTTGTTCCTTCTCTTTCTTTTTTGGCTCTTCTTCTTTGGCAGCGACAACGAAGGAGGTAGGTGTTTCAACTTCACCAAGTTTGAATCCGAACTGAGGTTTTGCATGCTCTTGTTGAGGTGTTTCAACCGGTTGTTGTTCATTTTCTTCTTGTTTTACTTCGCCCTTGCCCATCTCTTTCATGCTTTCTTGCATAATATCATCGAGAGCAATCTCGTCAGGCATAGAGCGTTTGGCCATGAAACTCCATGACGAGACGCAACATCAAAACATCGGTCGATTGATTTGATACGGTCAAGAGCAATGATTGAAAGCGAACCGAAAATAGGTCATAATATGCGAATCGGCATCGTCGTCAACCCTGACGCTGGACTTGGCGGCCGATTGGGCTTCAAAGGAAGTGATGGGCGGGCTAAGGAGGCTCGCGAAGCAGGTGCTGTCGATCGTTCAGGGCCACGTATGCAACAATGTATTACGAAATTCATTGATTTACAACAATCCAGTTTGAATCGAATGGGCGTAAGTCCAACCTTCGTAGCATGGACCGGCCGAATGGGTGGTGATTGGTTGGAAGGAGTCGATTATGAGCAACGGCAACCTTCCCCTTCGGAATCGACAGCGGACGATACTGCTGCACTTGTTCTAGATTTGGTTTCTGCCAATGTGGATGCAATTCTGTATGCAGGTGGCGATGGAACAACTCGAGATGTTGTCAACACCCTCGATGGTAACGAAACACCATTGATTGGAGTTCCAGCTGGTGTAAAGATGCATTCAGGTTGTTTCGCTACAACTCCTAATGCTGCAGCAGAAGTACTCCTCGCCTTCCTTCAAGGCGATCTTATGGTCGCTATTACCGAAGTGATGGACCTCGATGAGGAAATCTATCAGAAAGGAGAATGGAAGGTTCGTATGTATGGAGAAGCATGGACTCCATCAAGTCCACGATTCATGCAAGGGGCAAAGGAACAAGTTGAGCGAGCAAGCGAATCTGAAACGATAGAAGGACTTGCTAACCATATTGGAAATCTGATTGAAGATGACCCTGAACTGATGATAATTTGGGGTAGTGGAGGAACCCTTCGACGTATGGGAGAACATCTCGGTGTTGACTTGACCCTTCTTGGAATCGATATTCAACATAAAGGAACGGTCCATGCTGATTTGAATGAAGCTGCATTACTAGAGCATCTCGTCAATTATGATGGCCCACGTTTACTTCTCCTTTCACCGATGGGCGGGCAAGGGTTTCTCATCGGCCGAGGCAATCTTCAATTGTCGCCAGATGTGTTAAGATCCATTGGATTAGATTTTATTCTCGGTGTTGCAACACCATCCAAACTGCTAGGACTTTCAAGCGTTAGAATCGATACAGGTGATGTTTCACTGGATGAGGAATTCCAACAGCGTCGCTTTGTGAAATTGCTTCAAGGTTATCGAACTACTCGAGTTATTCGAGTGCTTGAGGCTTAAGGCAGAGATTGTCCACTCGAAGCAAGGAGAAGGCCAAGGAATGGCGGACTTGGTCGGCCAGGTCGAGATTTAAATTCAGGATGATACTGAACACCGACATAGTATGGATGTCCATCCAATTCGAAGATTTCACAGCGTTGTCCACTCTCATCCTTTCCGACGAACTTCAGTCCAGCAGCCTCGATTTGGTCAACAAGATCTGGATTGATTTCGTAGCGATGTCGATGACGTTCGTCGATCGAATCTTGACCACCATAGAGTCGCTTCATGACACAATCATCCACTTGGAAGATGGTTGGGCGTGATCCGAGGCGCATCGTTCCTCCGAGATGGGTTTTGGAAATTTCAGGCATGAAGATTACAGCAGGGTTCTGAGCATCGGCATCAAATTCGGTCGATGTTGCATCTTTGATATTGAGAACGTTTCGACAAAATTCTATGGTTGCAACTTGTAATCCAAGGCAAATACCAAGGTATGGAACGTTGTTTTCACGAGCGTATTGTGCTGCTAGAATCTTTCCTTCAATACCACGGTCTCCAAATCCACCAGGGACCAAAACACCGTTTGCATTACGCAGGAGATTCCAAGCATCAGAGTTGTTCGAATCTTCCAAATCGCTTGCTTCAATCCAATCGATGGTCAACTTACGTTCTACTGCAATAGCTGCGTGTTGGAGGGACTTGATGACAGATAGGTAAGCATCGGAAAGGTCTGTGTATTTTCCTACCATTGCGATGTGGACGTCCTCTGATAGTTTATCGAGACGATGTGCCATTGCTCTCCACTCTGCAAGAAGTTCCGTCTTATTACAATCGATATCGAGAATGTTGCAGAATCCTTGTTCTTCAAGCATCAATGGAACATGGTAGATGTTCGGAACATCATGTGTTGAGAATACTGCTTCTGGGTGAACGTGACAGAATGCAGAGAGTTTTTCGCGTGTTTCATCATTGAGCGGCTTACTTGAACGACACACAAGAACATCAGGTGTAATTCCAAGTCCCATAAGTTCCTTGACGGTGTGTTGCGTTGGCTTTGTTTTCTGTTCACCGACAGGGCCCATTACAGGTACAAGAGATACATGAACGAAGGTGACGTTTTCTCTTCCAACACGGAATTGGAACTGGCGCAACGCCTCGAGGTAAGGAGCACTTTCAATGTCACCGACGGTTCCACCAAGTTCGATAATGCAGACGTCTGGTGTCTCTTCGCTACCATCAGCAGGTCGCTTTGCAATATCGATAATCCAATCTTGGACTGTATCGGTGATGTGTGGAATAACTTGAACGGTCTTTCCGAGGTAATCGCCTCGTCGTTCACCTTCAAGGACCTTTGAGTAGACTTTTCCTGTAGTGAGATTGTTGTCTCGAGCAAGGTTGAGATCGAGAAAACGCTCATAATTTCCGAGGTCGAGGTCGACTTCACCACCATCATCGAGAACGAATACTTCACCATGTTCGAACGGACTCATCGTGCCTGCATCACTGTTCAGATACGGGTCGATTTTGATGGAGGTGACTCGCAGTCCAGCACTCTTTAGGAGAACGCCGATGCTACTTGCAGTCACACCTTTGCCCAATCCACTGAGCACTCCGCCGCTGACAATTACGTACCTCAAACCTATCAACGGGATTTCAAGCGGTCGCGCATACCATATCAATATTGGCCATGGAGACAGACTATGTTTCATCTCTAATTTCAAGTATCGTCAGAATTAGGACAGTATATGCCGGGACTTGATGGAGATAAGATTCTGGTCACTGGAGCACTGGGTCAGATAGGTACTGAACTTGTCGAAGCGTTGAGGGACAAATATGGGGCCTCATCAGTGATTGCTTCCGACATTCGCAGCGATGAGCACAACAATGCGATAAATAACGGCCCGTATGCAACTCTTGACGTGTTGGACACTGATTCGATCATCAAAATATGCAAGGACGAAGGGATTGGTACCGTATACCATTTAGCAGCATTACTGTCAGCAACCGGTGAACAGAATCCAGAATTGTGTCGCAAAGTGAATGTTGGAGGAACAATATCTGTTCTTGAAGCAGCAAGAGAGTGTTCTTTGCGTATATTCACTCCTTCTTCGATAGCAGTTTTCGGCCCTGATGCTCCGAAACATGCTCCGCAAATCACAGATCTAAATCCAACGACGGTGTATGGTGAGACCAAGGTCAAAGGTGAATTACTCGCTAAGGAGTATTGGGATGATTATGGGATCGATGTCCGAGGAATCCGATATCCGGGTTTAATTTCATACAAGGCTCCTGCTGGTGGTGGAACAACAGATTACGCTGTGGAGATTTTCGAAGCCGCCCTAAAGGATGGATATTACAACTGCTTTGTTCGTCCGGACACCCGATTACCTATGTTGTACATGGACGATGCAATCCGAGCAACGTTGATGTTGATGGATGCACAAAGCGGTACACTTGGACCATCTAAAGCAGGATACAATATTGATTGTTATTCTTTTACTGCCGAAGAACTAGCACATGCAATTTCTAAAGAGATAGACGGTTTCAAATGTGATTTTTCTCCAGACATACGTCAGAAGTATGCGGATTCATGGCCGGATTCTATCGATGGATCTGTAGCTAAAGAAGAATGGAATTGGTCCCCCAATTTTGACCTAGATAAGATGGTCAAAGAGATGTTGAATGGTTTGTCGAAAGAACATTGAGTTCTCGGATTAACACTTTGGATTTATTGTGAAATCCATTTGTATGTACGTGCGCCTTCGTTAGCACCATCTTCTCCGATTTCAACGAGTGCGAATTCACCATGAGGTGAGACGACGCTTTCTTCCTGCAATCCTTTGTGGAGGTTTTCATAGGTGACTTGATCAATCGCAACACGTCCAGCAAGACGTTCAAACAATTGCCATCGAGCGACAACTTCGCGCCATCTCGGAGCAACCTTTCCTTCGAACACCTTGGCTTTGGCTCCTGAACCGTATCCACAGAGTCCAAACAACTCACCTTCGAGATTGGAATTGTCTTCTAGGTCGGATTCAAAGGTCGACATAAGAGCAAGGAAAATTGAACCCGTGTACTGGTTTCCAATCAAACTTGAAGCACGCTGCCCCTTTTCGATTCGATCTTTGTGAAATTCGAGATATTCGGGTGTCTTCGAAATCGCTCTTCGATAGGCATCCATTTCTTTTTCCCAGGCCATGATTTCTTCTGGATCATCACGTTCTGGCCTTTCTGGCAGTTCACCGATTTGTTCGACAACATTAGGCCACATCGAAGTATTCATTCGATCATGACGGAAGACGTCTGGGAACATACGCTTGGCTTGGAAAGCATAAGGAAGATGCATGATGATTCTAGACCATTGTTCTGTGAATTGGGTATCGAGTTCAGGATCCCAGCGCTTTTGTTTGATAGCGCGTTGGCTAAAGTTGTAAAACGCTTGACGCACAGCATCTTGGTAACATCGATTTGAAAATTGTCCATCAAAGACGGGTTCATCACGATGCACACTTACCGATTCTTCACCGTGAGCGAAAATACCGAGCCGTCGAACCGTCGATTCAGGAAGGTGCTTGACCATACGTTCGACGATGCCTTTCTTCAGCGATTGCCCAGTTTCTTGGGCAAGAGTCATCACGTTAGAAATGACTGAACGAAGACTGACATTTCGTCGAGGTTTGAAGAAATCGTGAACAGGCGTTGTTGAAACACCCCAACAGTCAGGGATTTCGAGCAATCGGGGGTTCTGTCGAATCAATAGTGCGCCGCCGCCTGCTCCTTGGGTGTATTCACCGCTCGATTCAAGGTCGTACTTTGCGTTGTCAGAGAAGATAACGATTCCAATGCGGGCATCATCTTCGTTCGATCTAGCAGCCCAATCGAGCGTTGTATGAAGTGCATCGACTGCACCAATACATGCAAATGTCATATCGACAACGTCACAGTTGCGGAAGCAGTCTTCACCGAACCGTTCTTGGTATCGCTGTGTGAGCATATCGAGAATATATGTCGCAGTTGGCTTTGCGCCATCGAGTGCTGATTCAGTTCCGAGGTACATTCGGCCAATGTCTCGAGGATCGATACCATTTCTATCGATAAGTCGCATAACAGCCATGGCTCCCATGGTTGCAGTATCTTCGTGAACATCAGGGATTGCCATGGCCTTCAGACCAAGTCCTTTGTTCAGTTTACCATAGTCGGCACCTCGCATTTCTGCGAAGTCTCGCATGTCCATGTAAAGGCGAGGAAAATGAATCGCCACATCGTCAATCCCAACGTTGACCATGCCATTCCGGCGATTTTTGTATATTTATAGGGTGCTTACGGAAATCGCCCAAGTTTGAACTTATCGGCGGTCGGGAGCGGTGCCATCTAATTTTGCTTGAACATCATCTGGTACGCTAATCTCTTGCTTTGCCCACAGTACATCATCGATTCTTAGAACAGCGATTGTGGCCTCACTTGCACCAGAGATGGCTTGTTCAAGAATCCGTGAGGGTTCGACAATATTGGAGACTCGCATGTTTTCAGGCTGACGAGTAACGACGTTCAATCCAATCGAATCATCATCATCTTTGCTCTGAATGGATACGATTTGCAAGAGGGCATCGATAGAATCCATTCCAGCGTTTTCAGCAAGGACGCGCGGTATGGTCTCAAGACCATCTGCAAAGGCTTCAATAGCGAGTTGTTCACGACCTGGGACAGTCTCTGCATATCTTCGCAATCGCCGGGCTAAAGCGATGTAAGTAGCCCCACCTCCAGGAATCAATTTTGGATTTTCTTTTAATCGACAAGCAATTCCAAGTGCATCAGCAAAACATCGCTCGACCTCTCCGACTACAGTTTCAGTACTGCCCATAGCAACAAAGGTTGCACCACCTTCATCGGTTTCGAGAATCCAATGATCAACATCGCCCCATCGCTCACATTGACTAGAAATGAATACACCAACATCTGCATCTTTGGCTTGATTGATGGAAGGAACAAGACGGGCTCCACAACCTCTGGCAAGAAGTTCCAAATCGCTCTTTGCAACTCGACGGAATGCCTTGATTCCTGCCTCAGCAAGATGAGCATGCGTACTATCATCAATACCCTCCCGACAAGCGAGAACATTCACACCTAGGTCAACAAGCATCTTGACTTGCTCAAGCAGGCGTTGCTGTTCAGCATCTCGGAATGACTGCAATACGCTCGTCGAAGTCACATTGAGTTGAACATCTGTCGACAAGGAACGAAGTTCAAGACCTCCATCAACCAACAGAATAGATCCAGCTCCGAGTGAAGAGGGCATCTCAACGTGTGCTCGTTTTTTCGGAAGGGCAAGACCTGTGATGAGTTTGGATTCTTCCAGAGACGGACCACTGCGAGTAATGACCTTGACACGTGTTGGATCTGCAACGATCTTACCATTCGATTCCATTGTGATGGCTTCTGCAGCATCAACAGCACATTCCGAGATTGTGGATTGTATTTTCTGATGAAGCTTACCTGCAAGCGATGTCATCGTTGCTGATTTGATGTCATCACTTGTAGCTTCAAAGGTCAGTGAATCTAAGTTATCTTTGCAGTACGCTTCAGCCATGCGATAGCCACGTGCAATCGTAGCAGGATGCACGCCTTGAACAACGAGATGCCAAGCGTTTTGCAACCATTCAGCGGACAGAAGAACAGTCGATGTTGTTCCATCACGAACGGTTTGGTCTTGAGTAGCACTCGCAGCAATCAACATGTGGGCAATCGGATGTTCTACCTTAGCCGATTCAAGTACGGTGATTCCATCGTTTGTGACCATCCTTCGCCCTTCATCATCGACAAGTAACTTATCGAGACCTTTTGGTCCAAGAGTTGAACGTACCGCTCCAGCAAGTGCTACAGCAGCCTGAATGTTCTTACGAAGAGCATCACGTCCTGTCGTACGGTCCGTCTCTTCAAGGATCGGAACATCGCTCATGGTCGCACCAACAAAGGCCTACACATAAGTGCGATGTTTCAGTCTTCTTCATCAACGACTTCAAAGTCAGCATCGACGACATCATCGGCTTCGACGTTGATGTTACCATCACCTTCGTCGTTCTCGGATTCGGCCATTTCAGCCGCAGCAGCTTCGTACAATTTTGAAGAGATTGCATGCATCGATTCTTCGACTTCCTTGACCTTGGCCTGAATTGCTGCCTCATCCATAGCATCATCATCGATTGGCTTTCCATCATCATCTTGGACAAGGGCTTCAAGTTCGGTCAATTTCTCACGAACGGGTTCTAGATCTGAAGCATCGAGTTTGTCTTCATTCTCATCGAGTGTTCGTCGGGTTTGATAGACGATTTGATCAGCCATGTTCCGAAGTTCAATCTTGGCCTTTCGTCGCTTGTCTTCTTCTGCAAACGATTCAGCTTCAGCAATCTTTGCTTGAATCTCTTCTTCTGAGAGAGAGGTTTGCGATTCAATCTTGATCGATTGTTCCTTACCGGTTCCCATATCCTTTGCACTAACATTGACAATACCGTTAGCATCGATATCGAATGTAACCTCGATTTGAGGAACACCGCGTGGTGCTGGAGGGATATCAGTCAAGTGGAATTGGCCAAGCGTTACGTTATCCTTTGCAAACTCACGCTCTCCTTGCAAGACGTGAATCTCAACAGCAGGCTGATTATCGCTGGCGGTCGAATAAATCTCACTTCGTCGTGCTGGAATGGTGGTGTTTCTCTCGATCATAGTCGTTGTAACTCCACCGAGAGTTTCGATACCAAGCGTCAACGGTGTAACGTCGAGCAGAAGGATATCGGAAACCTCGTCATCTCCTGCGATGATACCTGCTTGGAGTGCAGCACCCATAGCAACTGCTTCATCAGGGTTAATCCCTTTGTAAGGTGCCTTTCCAGTTTCCTTTTCAATAGCTGATTGAACAGCAGGAACACGGGTTGAACCACCGACGAGAATCACCTTGTCAATGTCGCCTTTCTTGACGCCAGAGTCCTTCATGGCCTGACGTGTTGGTGCCATGGTGTTCTCAATGTGCTTAGCGATGAGGTCTTCAAATCGAGCACGAGATAATGTGATGTTGAGATGCTCTGGATTACCGTCCTTCATAGTGATGAATGGGAGATTGATTTCGGAAGACTGCGTTCCTGAAAGCTCAATCTTTGCTTTTTCAGCAGATTCCTTAAGTCGACTCATAGCTTGATTATCTTTGGACAAATCGATGCCAGTTTCTCGCTTGAATTCACTTACGAGCCATTCAATAATTTGCTCGTCAAAATCGTCCCCACCGAGTTTGTTGTTACCAGCAGTAGCCTTCACTTCGATTTGTGGTTGTCCATCAACGTTGTAAATTTCTAGAATAGAAACGTCAAAGGTACCGCCACCAAGGTCGTAGACGAGGATGGTTTGATCATCGCCTTTGTCCGCTCCATAGGCTAGTGCAGCAGCGGTTGGCTCGTTGATGATTCGTAGAACATCCATACCAGCAATTCGACCAGCATCTTTGGTCGCCTTTCGTTGTGCATCGGTGAAATAAGCAGGACAGGTAATGACCGCCTGCTTGACTTCATGCCCTAGATATGCTTCAGCATCAGCCTTCAACTTCTGGAGAATGAAGGCAGAGATCTCCTGAGGAGTGTAGTCTGTTCCATCGATATCTCTTTTCCAGTCGGTCCCCATGTGTCGCTTGACAGAGATCATGGTTCGTTCTGGATTGGTGACTGCTTGTCGCTTGGCTGTGATACCGATCAATCGCTCGCCATCTTTGTTGAAAGCGACAACTGAGGGTGTTGTTCGTGCACCTTCCGCATTGGCGATAACAATAGGCTCACCGTTTTCGATAGTGGCTACACAGCTGTTGGTTGTTCCGAGGTCAATTCCGATTACTTTGCTCATATTATTCATCTCCTTTTCATAGAATTGGGATTCCTCCATCATCGTCATCATCGTCATCATCGTCTGCTAAGTCGATGGCGATGTCGCCGCTTAGGGGAATGGTATCGTCACCATCTTCGGATGGTGGCAGGGCTGCGAAAGCGTCCTCTGGAGGAATCAAACGCAGGGTAATATCGAGGATGCCGTTGTTGAGAGTAAAATCAACAACGTCCTCGCAAGCATGTGGAAGTTCAATACGGGCAACAGGTGAGACTTGTGTAGTTCGATGAACTTCAACAAGAGTTCCTCCATCGATAAGATTCAATTCGACTTGATCTTGCTCAAGTTCGCCTTTCTTTGCAAAGTCAACAGTGACCGTCATGTTCCATCCTTCGAGATAAATATCGTCTGCTGGAAGGGTCATGCTGTCCTCTTCTTCACCTTCTGGGGTTTCGATCTCAACAGGGGCAGCATCAACACGAACATCAACGCCCATGTTCTTGAACAATTCATTGAAGTCCATACCAGGTTGGAAGAAGTTTTGCAGGTTACTCAAGTCGAAATTGAAGTTCACATCGCCTTTTGCAATACGTTCTTCATCGATTCCCATCTTCTCAAATTGAGCACGAAATTGCTGGAGAAGAGCGCGTAATTGCTCTCTGGACATGTTCATGCCCATGTTGGAAAGAAGGTGCTCGAGTTGATCCAACATCTTCTCTTCCCAATCGTCACCAGTCATCGTTTCACCACTACTTAACCTGAGGTTACATAGTTCCGAGTGCAGTGTGGTATATGAACCTAACTTTCTTTGATCAAAGATAGGTTAGGTGTATGACAATATACCTCCACGCCTGAACATTGTGTATGGAAACACGTCCGCTATCACAACATGATGTTGAATCAGCATGGGCGATCAATGAACAAGGATTGCCCGGCACAGGTCAAGTTTCACAACAAGAACTTTCCAATCTGCTCAACTTATCCGTTCTATCTATTGGTGCTTTCCAAGAAGGAGAAATGCTTGGATTCGTCATCTGTTTATCGCCGGGAACAACCTATGGTAGTCTCAATTATGCATGGTTTAATGAACGATTTGATTCTTTCATCTATGTTGACAGAATAGCAGTATCGAAAGCTCATAGAAACCATGGAGTAGGAACAAAATTGTACGAAATTGTCGTATCTTATTCGCAAGAACACAACATCCCTATTGCAGCAGAAGTCAATTTAGAACCTCCAAATCCAGGATCGATGAGATTCCATACTCGATTTGGTTTTGAAGAAATAGGAACTCTTAGCCATAAGGAAAAATCAGTAACAATGCTACTACGGAAACTAATGTTGTAAGTTTCCCATACATCGGTACCCATAGAGTCGAATACGTACACGAGGGGTTATTCCTTTATCTACTAGCCACAAATGAGATTTAACTCCAAATGGGAAGTTATTTTCGCATTTGCCAGATTTCTTTTGACTTGAGGAACAATAATTAACTAATTTGTGAAATTCAAAACATGAATCTTGAAGATGCAGCCAACATTGGAGAACTGCTTGGCGGGTTAGCTATTTTGGTTACGCTTATATTTGGTCTAAGACAACTTATCGAACTGAAAAAAGTGAAAGAAAAAGAAGCATCAAGAGAAATAGCAAATCTACTGGCATCACCCCTGTATCAAACAGGAATGTCGATTTTAGTCAACAAATTATCTGACGATTTCACCCTTGAAGACATGGATAAATTGGAAAGAAAGGAAAAGGATGCTACAAATTTCCTGGCCATAAATACCAATTCGATTGGAATGATGACCTTTGAACGACAATTGTCTTTCAAATCTGTAACTATATTCATGAAACCAATAAACGAAATGATTGGAGGGAGATTACGGACACTTGTTCAAGTGCTACAAAAAAATGCACAAAATCAAGGTATAGGAGAGGATGGTAGTCATGTTTTAGATTGGGTTATCTGGTTACTCGACAAAATGGATGAACAGCCACCGATTAAAGGACCGGCTCATGTCGTTTATAGGGATTGGAAGCCATAACCAAATCAATCGACACCGTTGAATTGATGAGCCTTGTGGCCTTCAGTAAACCATGGCAGAGGTAAGGCGATGCGACCTCCTCATCATCGGTGCAGGTCCTGGAGGCGGTTCAGCCGCAATTCACGCATCACGTCTTGGACTCTCAACCATCGTGGTTGAGGCCGATCCTGAAGTTGGAACTCCAGTCCATTGTGGTGAATGTCTCTCCGATCTTGCTGTTCAAAATCTGGATTTGCAAATACCTGATCACGTCAAAGCATTGGATGTTAAGGGAATTCGTGTTATTTTCCCAGGGGGCGAGAATAAACTCCTGACAGAACCTGGCTACGTTTTGGAGAAGCATTTGTTCGAGCAATGGTTGATGGATGAGGCGATGGAACTTGGAGCGGAATTATTCCTCGGTCATCGCGTAACTTCTATGAAGAGAATTTTCAATAGCGAAAATCAATTTTCCAATTGGATTATTGAAGGTAAAGGAAATGAATTTCCAATTGAATGTTCAGCCGTGATTGATGCCTCTGGCGTCTCAGGAGCAGCATCCAAACTTCTCGATATGGGCACTGAAGTTGAGGTCATTGCTGGATTCCAGTATGAACTGAATGATGTTCCCAATGATGGCTACCTTGATTTTTATCTATGGCCGAAATATTCGCCTCATGGCTATGTGTGGATGATTCCGAAGGAAGGAGAGAGAGCGAATGTTGGATTGGTTACGACCGACAAGAAAGGAGCCATACGCTATCTCGACTCGTTCATTGAAGATACATATCTAGCGGGTAAGCCTGCGGTCAATCCTCCATGGCGTAAAGAAGGTGTCAAAATCAAACCATTTGGAGGAACTATCCCGATTTCAGGTCCTCGAAGTAAAACCGTCGATGATGGGATCATTCTTGTCGGTGATGCTGCAGGATTTACTTCACCATTGTTTGAAGGAGGTTCTCATCTTGCCTTATGGTCTGGTCGAGAAGCAGCTCATGTTCTATCGAAAGCGATGAAGAATGGAGATCTTTCTGCTAAAGCATTGTCACCTTACGAACGAGCATGGAAATCGACCTTCCCTCCGTATCACAAGATCTTGAAAGGAAAAGATGCATTGTACAATCTCTCCGATGAGGAAATGACTGCTATGGCCAAGTGTTTACCCGAAGAACTTGGAAGCATGAGCCCACTAACAAAACTTGGAATTGGTCTAAAGATCATGGTTCGTAAACCAACGCTTCTATTCAAGCGAGTGATATCCGTTCTCCTCTCTTTTGGATACAGCCGTGCGAAACACTTCGGCTGGTGATGGATTCACGCAAAGCAATAACAAGGGAGCGTTCTTGGAAACACCATGTGGGGATGGACACTTGTTCTGGCCGCCCTTGCATGTATCATAATGATGATATGGCCAAGATGGAGAGTTGAACAACCCCTCGTTTCAGTCGTTCTTCATCTCGCTATTGCAGCACCTTTCGTTGCACTCGCATCAAGATTTATCGTCAACGATACATCCATTCTTCACGTTGCATTAAACGGAGGAGAAGACCTTCCGCTCAAGTATCGTTTTGCTGCAACATGGGCTGCAAGAGAAGGTCCATTGCTCATGTGGGCTGCATGGATGGGTCTTGTAGCTTGGTGGTTTGGACGACCTCTCGCATCTGAGATGGATAAAACACATCAACTTCGATTGCGGTTAATGCATGGATTTACGTTGCTTCTCTTGTTGATTGCAATGACGCTCGACCCGTTCGCAGAAAACCCACTCGGATTGAAAGGGGTGGGACTGAACGAATTGCTGCAAACCGATCTCATGGTCATCCATCCTCCACTAATCTTCCTCGCTTATTCACTATGTATTGCACTTGCAGCGACTGGCCTTGCAATTCTTCAGTACGATGACGATGCGGAGATTGACAAGCGTATGCTTCATCAAACACGACCAGGTATTCTGATTGCCACCCTTGGTATTGGCCTTGGAGGACTTTGGGCTTACATGGTTCTTGATTGGGGTGGCTATTGGGCTTGGGACCCTGTCGAAACAGGATCTTTCCTTCCATGGTTGGCATTGGTTCTTATGGGCCATTTGAGAACGCGCCCAGGTAAAGCCTCGACTCTGATGTGGGCTGGACTCGGAATGGCAGCAGGTGTACTCGCTCTGTTCGCCACATTGGTAACACGTGCCGGTGGTGTTTGGGCTACATCGGTTCACACATTCGTCATACCAGCGGAGGGTGCACCACCCACGAATGCGTTTGATCGCATGATGTTGCTGAGAGATCGAGTAGAAGGAGTTGAGATCGTATCCTACGTTATTCTCATTTCACTACTCTGTGGTGTCTTCATCCGAGCTGCACAAGGGACAACACGACGACCTTTCACAAATCTCTTTTTCATTCCAATTATCGGTGCTTTGATCGCAGTATTATTCGATTACTCAACCTATGCTTATGCTCCAGCGTTATTCTTTGTGATAATGGTCATAGCACCGACATTAGTGGATCGACCCAAATTTGGCCCAAAAGATGAATCATTATGGTCGTACAGAGGCTTTCTTTACATGCCTTGGCTCTTTATCGTCCCTCTAGTTGCTAATATTTTGACTGAGGATTTATTCTTTGTTTTGCTGAATGCGTTGATTTTCACCCCACTCTATTCAACATTGGATACCCGCGATGCTTGGGGATGGAGTGCAGCTGGAGTCATGATGTGTCTCGCCTCAGCGTGGTCTGGTCTAGTCGAACTTCATGTTGCTGCAATTATGCTTGGATTCTACATCCTTCCTTGGCTTGTAATGGGGGAAGAAGAAACGGAATCAAAACCTTGGCTGACCCGAAAAAACCTCATCCAAGTAACTCTGTGGGCGCCCGTTATCCTCACAACCCTTTACATCATATTGACACTGGTAATTCTCGTATCGAGCATCGATGCTATCCAATTCAACGCACATGAGTTGTACGGGGCTCCATTCATAATGGCCATGGCACTCTCCTTGTTTACTTATACATCGAGAAAGCAATCACCGAAACAAATCGTATCGGTCGTCTTCGGCATAGCCTTTGCATCGGTTCTCTTCGCCATCCTGATTCCATCGGCACTTGGCGGTGATGCTAGTGAACCAATATCTGAATTCCTTTCCCGGGGGACGATCGCTTGGCTCGTTCTACCATCGGTATTGGTTGCTCTTGTTCCTGTAGGCTCTGAAGTTTTCAATCGGGTAAAATCGTCCGGTTTCTCAAAGATTGCTCCAGCAGCACATCTTGTTCATTTCGGCTTGTTATTGCTCCTCGTTGGACACGTCTTCACAACCGTTTTGGTCGACCGTGGTGATGCAACGCATCGTATCACTCTGGTCCGTGGAGAGATGGTTGAAGTAGACGGATATGGCTACGTCTTCGAAGATATTGTTCTCGAGAGCGATGGTCTCGAAGTAGGCGATGGTTACGTAGGAGCTATCATCAGCGTCTATTCTGGTGATGAGAAAATCGGTGAAGTTGAACCTGGGTTAATTCGGTTTGATGGTTCTTCAAATCCTCCGCGAAGCGAAGTGGATACACTGGTTCGTTATCATGGTGACATCGTCTTCATCTTCGATGGGTCTCAAACGACCGGTTTAATGCAACAAGTTTCAGCCGACGGCACCGATTCAGTACAGCGGATGAGAGTCATCATTTACGACCTACCTGGCTCACATTTGGTCTGGGCTGGGTGGGCTTTGATGATGGTCGGAATGGCATGGTTGACCGTTCTAGATGCCCGAAAAATACCTCACCCTCGTAGCGAAGAAGAGTAGTATTTCAGCCAATTGACTTATCAACATCATCCGAGTCGCCGAAGCGTTCAGGTGAACAAATATGGAAGAAGGCGACATTATTCACGTTGATTACGACCTCTACAATGGCGAAACTGGCGATTTGATTGAAACCACCCGTGAAGCCACGGCTCAGGAGCATGAAATGCATGATGAGAACCGTACCTACCAACCTATGGTTTGTGTTGTCGGTTCCGGCTCTCTTATCCCTGGATTTGAAGACGCACTCCTAGAAGCTAAGGTCGACAAGGACGTTGACCTTGAACTCGCTCCTGCTGACGCTTACGGCGAAAAGGATCCAACACAGATTGAAACGATCAGTATCGACAAACTGCGACGAGCCGTTCGTGACCCTAATGCTCTCTACCTCGGAGCTCCTGTCAACATTGGCGGTCGTCAAGGATACCTTTCGTTCCTTGCTGCGGGTCGAGCACGTATCGACTACAATCATCCAATGGCTGGAAAGGCCCTCAAGTACAACTTCAAGATCGTTAAGGTCGTTGAAGGAAAGGAAGAGAAGGTTGCAGCTTTGCTCGAATCTAACACTGGTCACTCCGACTTTGGTGTTACATTCGATGGTGACGACCTTAACATCGTCATCCCACAGACTATGCTTTTCGATACCAATGCAGCGATGATGAAGTTCCGTCTAGTTACTGTTCTTCGAGATGCTGTTGAATGTGGCAAGGTCTCTTTCATCGAAGAGCATGAACCTCGTGCCATCGCTGAAGAAGAGTGAATCTAGAGGGAAGAAATATCTCTTGAACCCTTCTCGTCTGTACGAGGGCGTAACATGGCAACACTCGAATCGATTGATGAAGTTCTTGCAACACATCAGCCCGCTCTACCGTCAACCCGTTTGTCAATGGTCGAACAAACCTTGACCCGAGTACTTCTTTTTCTCGTGATTGGAGTTATGCTTGGCCTACTCCTAATGCCAGAAACGGTTTGGGATAATGGCCTTCGACCAATCATCTGGGAGCCGATTCAACAAGATGCTGGAATTCAAGGTGATGCGGGTTATTCATACCAAAACACTGCGATCTATACCTTTGGACTACTCGCATCGGTCATAGTCTTCCAAGCATTATTCCGAACACTACAGTTGCCAGCGGATGACAAAATGATGATCGCTCTCATCGCTTGGGTCTGCCTTGCACCAATTTTCCGAGTTCTCGAAGATGCTGATTTCTTCCCATCATCCATCGACTGGCTTCTTATCTCGCCCATTATCCATCTCCATTTGGCCACATGGCTCATCGGTATTGGATTCGCCTCACACTTGATTGGAAAGAAATGGGACGATGTTGATGGAGACTTCGGTGAACTGAACATTCGTATCCGTCTTGTACCAATTCTTTGTCTCGCCCTTCTATTCATGTGGGCCATTTTGTTCCAGCCGAGTTATATCGAGCATGACATGGGCTTGATTTGGGTCATTATTGGGCTCGGTATCGGGTTTGCAAGTCTCATCTATGCGTTCCATGCAACTCGTGATTGGCCAACGATTACTCGCGGCCTCCTCGCTTTTGCTGTTGGAGCATGTTTCGTTGGATTGGGTCACTGGGCACAACTCGCCGCTACACCATGGATTCAGGAGTCGGGTAGATTACCAAACGAGGTCGTGTTCTGGCCAGCATTGATCGTTCTCGGAATCCCTACCATTATCTGTGTAGCTCTCTATCGAATCGGTAAGGATGATGCACGACAAATCAAGTTGACCGGCTTTGAAGCAGGAGTCCTTCCAGAAGGAATCACTATCAAGTCATGGGAAGCAGAAGAGAAGGTCGTTGCCAATCATCCAATTGAACAACTTTCAAACAAAGCATTACTCGCGAGTCCATTGGTTCTTGCAATGATCTTTGGCCAACTGTGCGATGGATTCGCCACCATGGTCGGTATCGATTATTTCGAATATTCAGAGAAGCACCCGCTTAGTGATGCAGTAATCCAATACGGCGGTAGCATTAGTGATAGCCTAGGATGGGATGTAGAAGGAGCTTGGTTATTCGCTATCGTCAAAGCGGTATTGGTAGGAACCATTGCCTACATCTTCGTCGAAATGCGTGTTGAAAATCGACAGAAGCATCTCCGATTGTTGATTGTTCTTGCTGTTCTCATCGTTGGTCTCGCCCCAGGTATTCGTGACATTGGTCGACTGATGCTCGGTGTCTAAAGCCACGATGCCTTGAAGGGTTGAAGCGAAGTGGTCGTAACAGGTGGAAGCACATGGATCGACTACCGACACGAGTGAACAAAGCCGATCCAGATTATTCTGAGCGGCGAGAGCACAATCTTGCCCTCATTGAAACGCTTCGCGAGCGCCTTGATTTGGTCCATCAAGGTGGAGGTGAGAAATATGTTGAACGGCATCGTAGTCGAAACAAGATGCTCGCCCGTGATCGAATTGAACGTATCATCGACCCTGGTACCGCTTTCCTAGAATTATCTCCACTAGCCGCTTACGACCTTTACGACGGTCGTGCGCATTCTGCTGGAATCGTAACAGGTATTGGCTGCGTACATGGACGTGAGGTTGTATTCGTAGCAAACGATGCTACCGTCAAAGGTGGTTCCTACTATCCAATGACGGTCAAGAAACACATTCGTGCCCAAACTGTAGCCCATGAGAATCTTCTTCCTTGCGTCTATCTCGTCGATTCTGGTGGCGCATTTTTGCCTATGCAGGATGAAGTATTTCCAGACATTGGCCACTTTGGTCGCATCTTCCGTAATCAAGCAAGAATGTCTGGTGATGGGATTCCTCAAGTTGCTGCCGTTCTTGGATCATGTACAGCCGGTGGCGCCTATGTTCCAGCAATGAGTGATGAATCGATTATTGTCAAGGGCAATGGAACCATTTTCCTTGCTGGCCCTCCTTTGGTAAAGGCAGCTACTGGTGAAGAAGTCACGGCTGAAGAATTGGGAGGAGCAGAAGTTCACACAGTCCAATCAGGCGTTGCTGACCATTACGCTGAGGATGAATCAGAGGCACTTCGCATGGTTCGTAATGTCCTTGAAAACATTGGTCCAAGAGAACTTGCACCTGCTGCAATGCAGGAACCAGAACCGCCTGCTCATGATGTTGACGAACTTCTCGGGTTGATTCCAAGCGATAATCGAACACCTATCGATGTTCGAGAAATCATTTCCCGTATCGTTGACGGTTCACGATTCCACGAATTCAAATCGCGTTATGGGACAACATTGGTCTGCGGCTTTGCGCACATTCACGGCCACAAAGTCGGGATTGTAGCAAACAACGGCATTCTATTCTCAGAATCATCATTGAAGGGTGCTCACTTCGTTGAGTTGTGTGGCCAGAGAGGCATTCCATTGGTCTTCCTTCAGAACATTACTGGGTTCATGGTTGGACAAGCCTACGAAGCAGGTGGTATCGCCAAGGATGGTGCAAAACTAGTCACTGCGGTATCATGTGTCAACGTTCCCAAATTCACGGTCATCGTTGGTGGCTCGCATGGAGCGGGTAACTACGGTATGTGTGGAAGGGCATATGATCCACGTTTCCTTTTCATGTGGCCAAATAGCCGCATCTCAGTCATGGGCGGACCACAAGCTGCTGATGTTCTAAGCACGGTTAAGCAGGACCAACGTGAACGAGAAGGTAAGGCTCCGATGGAGGGTGAAGAACTGGATAACTTCCGTGCTCCAATCCTTGAGAAATATGAACGGGAAGGCTCGCCTTACTATTCTACTGCAAGGTTATGGGATGATGGCATTATCGATCCACGTGATACTCGTGATGTTCTTGGTCTCTGCCTAGCCGCTTCGAGAAACGCTCCGCTTCCGGACGGAAAATACGGAATTTTCAGAATGTAAATTCCAATTGGAAATTTAAAAATGCAATTGAGGTTTTTGACATGAATACAATGGAAAATCCACCACAAACATCGCTGATTCAACTGACCATTGACGGTAGTTGTGCCCGAATCGAGTTAGCACGTGAAGACAAGTTCAATGCGCTCAATGTTGATATGATCACGGAGTTAATCGAAGTCTTTGAATGGACTAAAGAACGCAGTGCTGGTCAAAATGATGCCCTAGAAGATGTAAACGGAGAACCATATCTTCGAACCCTCGTTCTCTCCGGTCGAGGAAAACACTTCTGTGCTGGTGCAGACATCAACATGATGCGTGATGCTGGAGCTAACACTCCTGAAGAAAACCGAAAGGATAGTGAACGCCTTGACCGTCTCTTCAATGGATTATGGTCACATCCATGTTTCACAATTGGGGCAATTCAAGGCGTTGCTTTAGGAGGAGGTGCGGGGCTCATCGCTTGCATGGATTATGTTATAGCCACAGAAAACGTTCGTATCGCACTCTCAGAAGGGAAACTTGGAATCCTTCCTGCAGTAATCGGCCCGTATGTCTATCGACGCGTGGGCTCAGCAAACTTCCGTCGCCTCGCTATGCAAGCCAGCAGAGTCAAGGCTGAAGAGGCGCTAAGAATCGGTTTTATCGAACGAATCGTCGAGAACGTTGCAGCATTTGATGATGAAATAGAATCAATTATTTCTGAAGTCCTAACCACTGGTCCCAGTGCAGTAACACTTGCTAAGGAACTCACTCTTGGTTTTGATCGATGGAGCGAAGATGATGAATCTCTTCGTCGATGGACTCTCGATTTCACAAGTCGAATGCGAGGATCACGGGAAGGTCAGGAAGGGCTTTCCTCGTTCCTTGACAAGCGACCTGCAAATTGGAAACCTGAAGAGTGAGGTGACAATATGATTCGACGTGTACTGGTTGCGAACCGGGGCGAAATCGCCTGTCGCATCCTTCGTACATGTCGAGAAGCGGGCCTTTCAAGCGTTGCAATATATGCAGAAAACGACCGAGATGGAATGTTTCGAGAACTCGCTGATGAATCGGTTCTGCTCGAAGGCGATACGATTGCTGCAACCTATCTCAATGGTGCAGCTATCATTCAAGCTGCAAAGGATACGGGTGCAGATGCCATCCATCCAGGGTTTGGATTCCTATCCGAACGTGCAGAATTTGCACAAGCGGTCATGGATGCTGGTTTGATTTGGATCGGACCTTCCCCTCAAGCGATCGAACAGATGGGTGACAAGATGTCTGCACGTCAAATCATGAAGAATGCAGGCGTTCCTGTCATCCCCGGTGTTGAAATCGAAGAAGAGGATGAATCCCTTGCAATGGAGGCGATTCGAAACGCTGCCAAAGAAACGGGCTATCCTCTTTTGCTCAAAGCAACTGCAGGTGGAGGAGGCAAGGGTATGCGTGTTGTCAATGCTTTCGAGGAATTAGAGAGTGAGGCGCAATCTGCACGACGTGAAGCCTTAGCAGCCTTTGGTGATGGGCGTGTCTATGTCGAGAAACTATTGATGAAATCGAAGCACGTTGAAGTTCAAGTCCTTGCCGATACCCATGGCCGTTGTATCCATTTGGGAGAGCGTGAATGTAGTGTTCAAAGACGTCATCAGAAGGTCTTCGAAGAGGCGCCATGTTCCACGATGACTCCTTCACTACGAGAGCGAATGGGACAGGCAGCCGTTGCGGCAGCGAAAGCAGTCGATTACGTAGGAGCAGGAACAGTGGAATTCCTCCTTGCAGAAGATGGATCGTTTTACTTCCTTGAAATGAATACTAGAATTCAGGTTGAACATCCTGTAACTGAAATGGTTACAGGTGTTGATTTGGTTCGTGAACAATTACGTATTGCTGATGGAAAGCCGATGGCTGTGGATGAACTCAATATCCGAGGCCATTCTATCGAAGTCCGTCTTTACGCCGAGGATGCGACAAATAACTTCCTTCCAGCCATCGGCCCTCTTGCAGTCTTCCGTCCGCCTACAGGGCCAGGAATCCGTCTCGATGCGGGTGTTCGTGAAGGAGATGATGTTACACCTCATTATGACCCAATGTTAGCGAAATTGATCGTTTTTGCACCGACTCGTGAAGAAGCGCTTCAACGAATGCGACGAGCGTTGGATGAATTCGTTATCCTCGGAACGATTACCAACATTGGATTCTTACGAGATCTCTGCGACGTTCCTGAAGTCATTTCTGGTGATACATACACATCGATGATCGACGATCTCTATCCGAATGGATACCAATTCATGCCACATCAAGACGATCTCGATGTTGCTCTAATGACTGCAGCAGTTGCTGAAACAACGGGAATGCATCGTACAACCATTACAAGCCAACAAGGACCAACCGGCGTTACAAGTCCATTCCAAACACTAAATCGGAGGTATCCTTGATGCAGCATGAATTCCGATATTGTGGAGAGAAGTACGATGTTCTTCTCGAGCGTACACCAAAAATCTGGACTTTTGCCAATCATTGTGCTCATCCTCAAGAGGATGGAAGAATCCGAATCTATTTCGAAGATGGAACAAAAGCATGGGCTCATGTTGCTAAGGTTGGTGACGTATGGTGGGTCCATCATTCTGGACGAGTCTTCACAATGGAACGCATCGAAGCAGGTGCAAGCAGTGATGAGCACCACGGTGGCTTGGTTGCACCAATGCCTGGTGTAGTCCTTGAAGTCCTCGTATCGGCTGGTGAATCCGTCGAAGCAGGACAAACACTAATGATTCTTGAAGCGATGAAAATGGAGCAT